>Ga0307988_1000153_pt1 | contig 54233 bp, 44 predicted proteins | sample EllFjometagen183_FD_203166 | JGI IMG/M metagenome (GOLD analysis project Ga0307988, IMG submission 203166) | Marine microbial communities from Ellis Fjord, Antarctic Ocean - #183 | ecosystem: Environmental > Aquatic > Marine > Unclassified | place: Southern Ocean | collected 2014-10-08 | reverse complement strand
GTTTTAAAAAAATTGAAGACAAAATGTATTTTTATTTCCCTGAAGATATGGATACACTTCAATGTCTTGATATTGAAGATAAGCTTATAGAAGAAGTAAAGAATCATGGTGGACAAGTAGTATTTGACATGCATAATGTCGAGTTTATCGCTTCTTCTTTTATAAGGCTTTGTGGTGAAACTGCAAAAATCGTAGGATCAGAAAATATAAAACTTATTTATTTAAGAAAACACATAAAAGCAGTTCTTAAAAAAGTTGGGTTAGCTTCAGTTTTGAATATTGAGTAATGAAATTACAAATAAATCCTTTTTGCGTGATTCTTATTTCGCAGATTAGTTCTTATTTTTTAAACACTACTTTTCAAAAATATAGAGCACTATGAAAATTAGAAATAAAACAATGTTAATGCTGATGACAGTTGCTATAATGCTGACTGTCCTTTTGACATTGAGTCATCTTGTTTTTGAAATTGTGCAACAAAGAACTTATGAAAAAAATACACAAAAAGAGCTTTTAAAATTCAATAATTGGGATAACCGTCGGGCATTAAGCTTGTTATCGCCATTTTGTAAAGAGTATTTGAATCATAAAACTTTTAAACTTGCAGAAAAACTTGCCACTTTTATAAATAATAATACTACCTTTGGAATAAATAATAAGGTTTATAAAGCCAAAATAAGAAAAATACTACAAAATGAGATTTTTCTGGAAGGAATTGAAGTAGGATTTAGCTATATATTAAATTCTAACGGTAAAGTTGTTGTATCATCAACATCTTCAGATGAAGGATTAGATGGAATAGCTTTTATAAATAAATATCCTGGAATGAATAAAATATATAGTGAGCTTTCAGATAAAAATAATGCTTCAGGATATTATAACTATATGATTGCCAATAAAGGAACGGATATTAATAAAGAATATATGGTAATTCGTAGTATTCCAGGAAGCAAATATTTTGTTATGTTTACTCTTTCTCTTTCTAAATACTTTAAATCTATGCGTAAGATACTTGAAGCTGAGCGAAACCGTGAAGTAGGTAAATTATTAAAACATAGTGAAAGTCAATTTAAAAGTAAGATTATCGTAATAATACTATTTTCGATTGTTTCTTTTTTATTAATTTACTTTTTGAGTGTACTGCTAGCATGGTTTTTTTCCAACTCTATAAGTAAACCAATAATGAAATTAAAGGGCGAAGTAAAAAAAATTGGTAGAGGAAATTTTAATATATCTTTAAAAGAGACAGGATTTAATGAAATAAAAGATTTGTTAAACTCTTTCAACTTTCTGGGGCAGGAATTAAAAGAATATATGGATGATCTTGAAAAGGAAGTTAGTTCAAGAGAAAAAATTGAGACAGAATTGAAAATTGCCCGTGATGTTCAAATGTCATATCTACCCAGAGTTGATTATGATTTCGATAATGAAGATATATCAATAGCAGCACAGCTTATTCCTGCGAATGTCGTTGCTGGTGATTTTTATGACTTTTTTTATACAGATAATGGAAAAAAACTTGTTTTACTGGTAGGTGATGTGTCAGGGAAAAGTATTTACGCTGCTATTTTTATGGCAATGACAAAAACACTTCTTCATAGTTTATGTCTGCAATCTTCTGATCCTGCAGCGATTCTTGCCAAAGCAAATGAAGCTCTATCAAGAAATAATGAAAAATGTATGTTTGCTACACTTTTTCTTGTTATTTATGATATTAAATCAAAAAAAATTAAGTTTTCAAATGCCGGTCATGAGCCTCTCATTCATTTTAAAAATGATAGTGATTTTAATTTTATAGGAAATCATGAAAAACCGGCCCTTGGACTTATTGCCGGGTCAAAATATAAGACTGAAAGCATGAAGGTTGCTGATAATGATACATTAATTTTATATACAGATGGAGTAACTGATGCCAGAGCATTAAATAGAGAATCTTATGGTGAAAAACAGTTTGTGAATTCTTTGAAGGATAATATTAAATTATCAGCAGACGATTTATGCCGAATAGTCATTAAAAAGGTAGAAGATTTTGAACATGGTAAATTATTTGATGATATAACATTATTAATATTTAAACGTTTAAGATGAGATAGTTGAGGTTATATTTATGGATTTATGTAAGAGTAACAGTGATTATGATATTGATCCACATTTGATTATGTATCTTAAACTTTATGGTAAGAATTCAATATCTTTTTCTTCAGTATTTGACACTCAAATGCAGTCTTATTATTTACCCGGTAAGGGGTATATAATGTACGCTACCCATAAATATATTAAATTTATGCTTGGTGATCCTCTTTGTTCCGAAGATGATTTAGAAGATGTAATTAAAGGGTTTATTAAAATAACTCATGAAAAAGATGAAGTTATTATAGGGATGCAGTGTAGTTTTAATATTGCAGAAATATTTTATAAATATGATTATCATGCTAATCATATAGGTGTAGAAACATTATTGTTCCTTGACTCATTTGATACTAAAGGTAAAGGTAAGTCAAAAGTAAGACGATGGATAAATTCGGCTAAAAAAGCAGGAGTTACTGTAAAAGAAGAAAAATTATCTGACTCTGTTTTTAAGGAAAAGATTGAAAGTATTTCTAAAAAATGGCTTGATACTAAAGCATGTAAATGTGAGATGAATCTTCTTACTAGACCGTTATCATTTGATGAAGAACCTGATTTAAGATTTTTCTGTGGTTATTTAGATGGAAAATTAATTGGTTTTAATACTTTTGAACCCATTTATGACAATAATATTATTACTGGGTATTATGCCAATATTTGCAGGATAGACGATGAAGCTCCAAATGGAACTCTGGATTATATTATGCATATTGGAAGAGAAAAATTTAAAGAAGAGGGTAAAAAATATTTTTCTTTTGGTTTATCTCCTCTTGCAGATATAAAGGATGTGTACGGAATTCATAACCCTATTATTACTTCACTGTTTGAAGCTAATTACAAATATGGAAATGAGTTATATTCATTTCAGGGGCTGGATTTTCATAAAAAAGCTTATCATGATGGAAAAAGCAGCGAGAGAGTTGCGAAGTTCTTAATATCAAGAGGTACACTGCCAATACATCAGATTATTAGCACTCTTGGTTATATAGGTATTGTCCCTAACGAGAGTTTTATGTCAAGTATTAAATACATAGGGGAGACATTTGCCAAAAGTATAGTGAAAGAGAATGTAAATCGAATTAAAGTAACAGAAAATGAAATAATAAATATTCTCTCCGGTTTATTGAAAGGACTTTCTCCTAAAGAAATTGCTGATAAATTTGATAATAGTTTGAACTTTGTAGAAAATTTTGCAGAACATTTTACTCATTTCGGTAAAGATAAACTACCGGAATTTCAGGAAAATATTTATATTCAGCAGAATTTAGAAAAAGCGACAAAGCTAAATATGGCTATTATTGAAAATATTATTGATCATGAACCCGATATTTCTCTGGTTTATAATATTGGAGTTAACACAATAGAAACTGGTTTATACGTAGTGATGACAATTGAAATAAATGGCAAAACAACTATTAAAAAATCAAATTTTCTTATCGCTTCAATTAAAGCAAAAATTAAACGAAAAATGCCCAAAGTCAAAAGTATTTTTATAGAAACTGTACCAATAGGACAGTTTGCACATAAGGTAGGTTTAGATAATGTTAAAGCAGAAAATGTATCTTTCAAGAATTTATAATTCTGACTATAATTTTTTTTATTGGCGTAGACAAAAAGTCAAAAAACTAATAAATAACAGTAGTGTTATCAGGACTAAAAAAGGTATAGTTGAATACTTTTTCAGTAATAACAAACAAGATGGACCTGTTATTGTCGGGATTCATGGAGCTCCTGGTGACTGTTCTCAGAATAAATATCTTTTTCATGGAATGCAGGAGACTTCTTACAGGTTTTTATCCTGGTCAAGACCAGGTTATTCCAGAACTTCTTTAGAAATGGGTAAATCATATACAGAGCAGGCTGATGTATTAGTTGAACTTCTTGATACACTCAAAATTGATAAAGTTGGTCTGATTTCTTTTTCATGTGGAGGCCCAATCGCTATTGAGTTTGCTATTCGATATCCTGATAGAGTTAATGCAATGATTTTTGAATCAGCAGTTGCACATCGTTTTAAGGTCTTGCCGGCTAGTCTTATAAAATTAATTATTGATAAAATATCATATAATGATTCAGGCTCATGGATAAATGAGATGCTAGAGAAAAAAGCACCTATTTCATTAATAAAAATGATGTTGTATAGGTTGGGGAATTATTCTGGCAGAGAGAGAGCTATTTTAGCAAAAAAAATATATTCCAGTAAAGAAAAACGTTTATTGCTTTTTGATTATATTCTTGAACCTTTGCGTCCATTTAGTTTGATAAAAAAAGGTTACTTAAATGATCTAAAACTTTGTTTAAATATGAAGCAATTTAATTTTGAGAAAATAAAAATTCCTACACTTATTATTCATGGTACGAGTGATGGAGATGTACCTTTTGAGCATGCTGAATTTCTGAAATCAAAAATTCAAGGATCTGAGCTATATCCGGTGAAAGGAGCACCTCATCCTGCATCTTTAGTTAATATGTCAGAAATAATTAATAAAAAAATAAAGTTTTTGACTAATAACTGTAAGTGATAATAAATCATTAAATAATAATACCAATTATACAATGAAAGCTGCTTATTATGAATGGGAAAAAGATTTTTAAGACCAGAGAGATTAGAGAATGGGCATTTTTGTTTTTGGGCTCTGCCCTTGGAGCAGGGATACTGTTTATTCCTTTACAGGCAGCTAAAGTCAGTTTTTATGCAACAATTTTATCTATTGTGATTGCTCTAATTGGAACTTATTGTGGGCAGAAACTGATGATTAGAATGACTGCCACCACTCCCGAATGCGGCAGTTATGGTGATGCTATTGAATATCATCTTGGTAAAACAGCCGGAATAATTTTATCTACTATATTTATAATATTTCTGTTTGCTCTAATTGTTCTACTCGGGACAGGCTTAAATGATAATTTAGCATCAATGATAAGTTTTTATAAGTTGACAGATTTAAACCTTTCTGAATACCCTCTGTTTGTATTAATCTTACTAGGAGTTTTGGCAACGCCATTGTTATTAGGTGAGAAATTTCTACTTACAATGATAGAAAAAGTTGTTGTTGTTAAGGTTATACTCATTGCAATTCTAGTATTTATGTTTATTCCTCTTTGGCAGTATGAAAATATTCACCACTACTTGAAATTTTCTGTGAGTGGACTTGGTATGGGGATATTTACATTGCTGCCTGTACTGATATTTGGAGCAACTTTTTTCCCTTCTATAGGTTCAATGAGTAGGTATTTTCGAAAAACTTATCCTACGCTTGATGAACTTACTATGTTCAAAGGAACTAACAAAACCAATAAAGTGGCTATTATAATGTTAGCTATAGTCCTTTTGGCTTTTATTACTTCTACATTGTTTGCACTTACACCTTCAAGCTTGAGCTATGCAGCTAAACATAATTTATCGGCATTAGCTGTAATAGGACAGACCTCTTCTAAAGGATTTGTTTCTTCATTTTGTATATTTGCAGGTTACCTGATAACGGTTCTTGCTTTAATGACTTCATACTATGCGGTGATATTAGGTGTTATTGATGGAGTAATTGCCAGAATTCCAGGTATGAGTCTTGTGCCAAGAAAAATAGTTATTATTCTGTTACATCTGATTTTATGGGCGTTTATATGTCTAAATATAAATATTATTGCAATGATAGAACACGTTGTCGCTCCATTAATTGTGATATTTGTATTCTTATTACCTGTAATAACAGTTTATAAGTCTAAGAAAATTGGATCTTATATGATTAAGGTACCTATAATATGTCTAATTATTGGATTATTTTTACTGGTAGCTTCTTTTGGATCATAGAGACTCTATATTGTATTGAAAGCTAGTATATACATAAGTTTATTTTACTTTTTGTCAACTAATGTTCAATGTTTTTCTATAAATAATTCTTATTAAATATTAAAGGTTTTATATTTATTATGTATAATAAAAGGTTATTGAAATATGCTTATTAAAAACAGTATTTCAGCGTTGGTAATAGATAATGAGAAAAATTATTTGGATTTATATAAAGAACTTTTGCTAGATTGTGGAATAGAGAAAGTATTTGATTCTATCGATAATAAAAAAATAATGTCCATACTTGATAGAAGAAATATTAAGATTATTATTTTTGATTTATCAAAACATTTAGATTTAGGTGTAGAACTTTTTACTGCAATAAGATTGCTATATCCGGAAATACCGTTAATTATTTCGACTGATTTAGAAGATATAGAGTTGGCAGTTGACTGTATTAAAAAAGGTGCTTTTGAGTTTATTAAAAAAACTGCCGGCGAAGAAAAACTTGAAAGAATAATTAAATTAGCATTGAATTCAGGTTTTACTTTTGATGAAATAGCAGACCTTCGTAAAGATATTAACTATATCTTAAAAACTAAGCTTAATATGAAACTGAAGAATGCATCTGCTTTCTCTGATATAATTACAAATAGTGACCTATTGCATTCTATTTTTATATATTGTGAAGCCATATCAAGAACAGATAACACAGTATTTATTGCAGGTGAAACTGGAACAGGTAAAGAGCTTATAGCGAAAGCAATTCACAAATGCAGTAACAGAAAAGGTAAATTTGTTACATGTAATATTGCAGGAATGGATGACCAGATGGTATCTGATACGTTGTTCGGTCATATTAAAGGTGCTTTTACTGGAGCTGTATCAGTAAGAAAAGGTTTGGTTGAAGAGGCTACTGGCGGCACGCTATTTCTTGATGAAATAGGAGATTTAAACCCTGTATCGCAGGTCAAATTGCTACGACTTCTTCAGGAAAAGGAATATCATCAACTTGGAAGTGATTCTGTTAAGAAGGCTAATTTGCAGATTGTTACTGCTACTAACAAAAATATCAAACAGATGTCTGATGAAAGTAAATTCAGGAAAGATCTATATTATAGACTTATAACTCATTATATTAATATTCCATCACTTAAGGAAAGAATTAAGGATATTCCACTTTTGCTTGATCATTTTTTAACATTGTTTTCAGAAAAATACAGAATAAAGAAACCTTCTTATCATTCCAGTTTATTAGTTCTGTTACAGAATTATAAATATCCTGGAAATATACGCGAACTTGAGAGTATGGTAAGTGACGCACTGATAAATCACAATGCTAAAATGCTGTCCAGTGATATTTTTAAAAATCATATAGAACGCAACTCCTTCGATCTGGACTCACATGACAGAGTAATAGAACTTTTTGAAAATATGATATCAAAGCTTGAAATGCTACCTGGCATCAAAGAATCAGCTGATATTCTTGTCAATGAGGCGATAAAAAGATGTAAGGGAAACCAGTCACAGGCTGCCAGGCTCCTTAATATATCACATCAGGCTCTGAATAGGAGATTGAAAAATTTGTAACAAAGCATAAAATTAAATATGCAGGTTAACTGAAAGTTCATGCAATATATTTATGCTATGCATAGTATCATTGTCAGTTTGACTGCGAATGAGTTACTATCATACAATTTAATTGTTTTTAACTTTTTTATATTTAACAGTTCTTTTTTTAAAATAAGTACATCCAAATACAAATAAGCAGATCAACGCTGTAGCAATTGGGGCTGGGGCAGGATTGCCAGGAATATTGGCTGTATTTATTGCACTTGTAGGTGTGATATCCATTCTGAATATTATATCATTATAATCCTGATCTCCTAAGTTATACAGATCTTCTATTCCTATATTAATGTATCCATTGTCACCTACAATTGCTATATGTCTTAATCCATCAGGATTAAGCTCGTCTAAGGTATAATAAGTATGTCCATTCGGGTTCCAATATCCGTTTGCCTGTAACCAGAATCCAACATTATCTCCTTCATTGAATGTTCCTAAACTCAAAGAGTCACCAGCAGTCAATGAGCCACCTTTTCCTAATCCTGAAGCATTGTCGAATATAGTATACTCTCCCGTAATATTGTTATTGCTGTCAAAAGTGAAGTAACCGAATTTATTCTTATAACCTGCACCTTCATCTATATATGTTACTGATAAGTCACCTGTGCCGGTAAAATGAAGATTTGGATCTGTAGTAGAATTTATGAATGCTGGATTAATGCCACCATATTCAGGAAATAAAGCCTGGATGCTATTTACTTCTGCGTCAGAAATTTCTACGTGATATAAGTCCTCAGGAAGATCATACTGACCTGCAATTAATCTTGATGAAATGCAATAGAAGGTCATTATAATTAATAACAGTTTTACCATATTTTTCATTTAGAGCCTCCAGTTTTTATTACTGTTTTTACTTATAATAGTAAGCAGAATACATGCCAATTTATTTGATTGCATTGTAACTATATTATTGATAGAATTATAGATGATATTTATTTCCTCTTTTAATAGAGATTAACTATTGCAATATATATTGCATAAAAAAGAAATTTTAAGTTGTAATATTAATATTGTAATGTAGTTAGAAATATCCACATTGTTTAATGTTAATTATATAAGTTGCAATAGTTAATCGTGCTTAATATTGCTTTTAATAAATTGTGTCAGTTCATTCATAGCATGATCTTCATTTTTATTTATATTAATAGAGGCAAGGTATGACTGCCATGCCGATTTAATAGAGGATTTTTGATAGAGTCTGAATATCTTAAAGTCACCTGTTGTAATACTATCAGAAGTATACCATGAGAGTATTATAGTTTTACTGTGTTTATATGAAGCAATAATTTTTCTTATAAAGTATTTTTTGGATTTAATATCAACAGAAATGTAGTTGTCTTTCAGGATTTTCCAACCAGCACCCTGGAGACAATAATCAGGGGGGTGTATACTATGCAAATTATCATTAGCCTTAAAGTTCATTATGGTGATAACATTCCCCGTTTCATTATAGAAAAGATATTTTTTTACATCACTACCTTTAAATAGTTTTTTTTCTATATTTGTTAAAGAACAATTCTCACCATACCATCCATCTATTGGAGTAGTTTTGATGCTTAATGAAAGGGGATCTGAAATTTCAGAAGTAGGAGAGTTATAAAATATTAGAAGAACTAAAAAAATAAAAACTGAACACCAATAGATACCGTTAATTTTTGTCAAGTAGAATTTTTTTTGTCTAGGATAATACAGGCCAATGAGAAGAAGAAGAAAAATTATTATGCCTTTAATTAGCTCTGCATTAAGCATTATTGGTAGATTGATTTTGCTCTGTAAATAACCTACAATATAAGTGGTCGTAGGGAATGAGAGAAAAGCGATAGCGTAGACAGCAAACAGTGTCACAAAGGAAGTCCATCCAAATAATAGCCAGAAGCTGGTCATAGACAGTATTAGAGCGGCGCTTAAAGAGAAAATATTAATTTGCATATTTAAAGAAATAATAAAAAATACTATTGAAAATATTATTAATATTAAAGCTGAGTAGTCTTTTTTATCAGAAGTTTTTTTAACATATTTAAAATTAAGTAATAAAAGAATAACTGCACAAATAATCCACAAAGGACCAAATTTATCTAAAGGGGAATTAAACCAGGCATACCAAATCCATGGGATGAAGCAAATAATTGGAATATTCATTACGATAAATAAAATCCATTTAATCATTTAGTTATTCCTTTCTCATCAAAAAGAAACTTACATAAATAAAATAAGATTGATGCAAATACAATCATTATATATCCCATCCAGATATGAATTGGACTTACTATGATAATTTCACCATAATGTGAAAATAAGATAACAAGCACTGCTAATCTTAAAGTATTTGCCAGGAATACTAGAGGTACGATCATTATGAAATGAAAAACTTTATTCAAACATGAATTGTGTGTAAACATAACAATAAGCCAACCAATCCAGGTTAGTGTTTCCATAAGTACAAGACCGCTACAGGCAGCAGTTATTGCAACTCTTTTATTACCCACGGTAATAATTGTTGCTTCTGAAGATATGTTCACTCCAAAGATTGATAGAGTGAAGACTGTAAGGTTAGTACATATTAGTCGGACTGGAAAGCTTAACCAGTAATAAATTTCTTCATAGAAAGGTAGAATAATAATGAGAACAAAGAGAGGTAAGATTGTTTTATATACAATCTTTCTTCCTCCAAAATAAGCTGTTATACTCAACATTAAAAAAAACAGTGAGATTGGTATAAACCAACTATTGTGTAAATTAAAAATAATTGAAATGAAAATAATAATTATACCTGTATACAGACAGAACCATTTTTCTAAATTTAAATGCTGGTAAGGTGTAGGTTCATTATTCTTTATAACAATCCATGATGAGTACAGACTGATTAATAATAGCATCATAGGTGATAGTTGTATGTTTGAGTTAAAATGTAAGATAAGAAAAATAAGAATGGAAGTGAGTAGAAAAATAAAATACAATATAAAAGATTTTATACTTTTTTGTTCAATCATATTTTCTTTGTTCATATGAAAAATTGCCCTGAGATAAAAGAGTTTACTTTTCTGATTTTATATTCAACTTTTCAGCTTTTTTAAGATAGGAAAGAGTTGCTTTGTTATAAGGTTTTAACTTTAACGTTTCCTTAAACTCATGGATTGCTTTCTTATAGTTTCTTCTTTTTAAGCAGATTTCTCCTAAATTCTGTCTGGTAAACCAGATATTTGGAGAAAGTTGAACTGCCTTTTTTGCATATTTCAAAGCTGTTAGATTGTCTTTATTTTGTTCTGTAAGAATCATTGAATAATTTACTAACGGCAGTACCCAGTCAGGATAAATCTCCAAAAGTCTTTCATAGATGTTTATTGATTTGTTAATTTCCCCATTCTCATAATATGAGTGTGCAAGTTCAAAAAGAGCATACCTGTTATTCGGGTCAATTTTAAGAGAATCAAGTAAAACTAACTGAGCCTTCTGATATTCTTTTAATTTTGATAGAGTTTTTGACAGATGAAGATAATAAGGGATATAGTTAGAGGAATTTAAAATTGCTTTTTTGTAATATTCTACAGCATTTTTTAGTTGATTATTTTTTACTGCTGTTTCAGCAGAGAAAGCATATCCTAATGACTTAAGTTTTTTTGTTTTAGATTTTATTAAGTTATTAACAAGCGTTTTTAATGTTTCAGAATTATTTGATAATAAGCATAAATCATGTATTGCATTTATTATCTGGATATTATCAGGTCTGAGCTTTTGTGCTGTTTCAAGTTTAGAAAGACTTTTGCTGAATTGTTGTTGTTTCATTAAAGTTATTCCTTCCCAGTAATAGCCGGTAGGAAGTTCGGGATACTTTTCAGTAATCATATTAAAATCAGAAAGGGCTGACTTATAATCGCCTTTATTAAGTTTTATTCTACCTCTGACTTCAAGTGCATTTAAGTTATATTTATCTTTGCTCAGTACAATGGTTGCTTCAATTTGAGATTCGTTCAATCTTTTCTCTAGGAAATAGCTCCACATTAACAGAAGGTGTGCCTGGATATTCTGGAAGTCATATTGGGAAATTTGTTTGCATACGTTAAGAGTGAAAGTATAATTTTTATTTTTTAGTGCTTGCTCAGACTCACTTAAAAGGAATTTAACTATTTCAGAGTTGTCTTTACTAGGAGTATTTGGATTCAAAAATTCATTCATAGTTTTAATAACCCTGATGGTTTTTTTCATTTTTGCATTTGAATAAAGAATGCACAATGAATATATCCTTCCTTTTTGAAATCTTTTACCTGCCCAGTCAAACAACTGTATGGCTTCTGAATAGTTGTTTTCTAGAAAAGCTGATAATGCTTTAAGGTAGTATTTTACTTTAATGTAAAGTATACCTTTTCCTTCAATATTGTTTTGTAATGATTGGATTGCCTGAATATTATTTGTTAATGCATAAATATCAGCTAGAGAAGTAATAAGTTCGATTGATGCAGGATATCTGTTATAAAGAGAGCTTAAGATTTTGATTGATTTACTGTATTTCCTGTTCTTACTATAAAAGTCTGATAGAATAAGTTCTGTCTGGTAAGATTTATTTGACAAAGTATTTGCTTGAATATAATAATCTTCGGCCTTTAGTTTTTCCCCTTCAAAATCATAACAATTACCAAGGCCAATTAGCTTGGAAGTTTCAAGACCGATGTCCGGGCTGTCAATTCTGTTGTAGGTTCTTTTAGATAAAACAATTCTTTTTCTGTAAAACTCAATATTACCTTTGAGTAGCAATGCATGTTGATTTTTACTATTGTTTTTTAACAATTTATTGATGATATTTTCAGCTTTGATTATTTTACCTGTACCGATGTATGCTTTCGCGAGGTAAATTTTTATGGCAATATTATTTTTCTTTGTCTCAAAAGGTATCAATAAGTCTATAACTGCCGGATAAGCTCTCATAGAAAGTAGGTTGGATGCCTGCATTTTTAATGCATCTGCATCGAATGGGTCAAGCTTCTCAACTGATACCCATATTCTAGCAGCTTCAAAGTAATTTCCTTTTTCTCTATATATTTTTGCAAGTAGTTTATATGCTTCTACGTTGCTGGAATCCTGCTTAATTACTTCCTGGAGCAGTATTGTAGCAGATTTAACTTTTCCAGTTTTAAGGTAATTTTTTGCCGTTAGCATATTGTCTGCAAGAAAATATTTTGTAACAGAGAAATATATTAAAAAAAATATTGCTATAAGGGAGATTGTTCCGGCAAAAATAAATTTAAATTTTCTGTTACAAACTCTTTTCATTATCAGCTTCCTAATTGAAAACACATTTAATTGGCAATGGTTAGAAAGAAATGGATACAAACTCTGTACTTATATGCTCCAATTAATCAATCTTTTGAGCTTTTATCATCTGATCTAGTCTCAATTTGCAAACATCAATTTTGAAAACAAAAATACCTTTGGTATAACAAAATTATAAGTGCAGGGAGTATCAGTTAAAAATGTTCTGTATAATTGTTTTTATAAGAATTTTGATGTTTAACTTAAAGCTTAAATTATTACTATAGAAAAGTTCGTTAATATCTTTTATAAATGGATCTTTATTATCGTCATTCAACATCTCATTGATAGTAAATACTGCTGGCCTATAGTTTGTCATATCTTTAATTAATTCACTATTTTCTTTTTTTAACGGTGTATTTCCAGTGAGGAAAATCTTTCCTGTTAATACATGCAGTAAAAGAGGGAATTTATAAAGTGAAAGTTTAAAAAATAAACTATTTATAAAACTATTTTTTTTCTTTACTATAAAGTCGAGAGTCTCTTCTTTTGCAGGATCTATGGATATAACGCACAATTGTTTGTTATGTGAGGAACTGGTAAAAGGTATTAGCAAAAAATAAAAAGGGAACTGCAGAACCGTTATAATCAATGCTAGAATCCAAAAAAAAGCTTTTCCAGTCATTTCTGAAAACATTTTTTCTTTGATTTTGGAGATAATGAATTCGTCAGGTACATCAAGAGTTTCGCCTGTCTTTGGATCAATAATCATTTTTTTGAATATGATTTTATTTACTATTTCAATACCTGTACCTATATATGTATTGTCATAAACTATAGCATTTTCTATTTTTGACATTTTGTCAATAAAAGTATTTGATCCTACGATTGCAAAAGGTCCTATAACTGCATCATGAAGCCTTACATTATTTCCGATGGAAGAGGGTGTTTGCAGTTGTGTCATTCTAGTGATTTCTACGTTTTGCCCGATAAAAATATTGTCTTCACTGCTATATCCCGGTATTGCATAATTCTTTGTGTAATGTTTTAGCAGATTAATCGAAATATCAAAATAATTCTGAATGGAGTTTATTAGCTGCACCGAAATATCTTTATAAGAATATTGTTCCATTTTTGCAAAATCTAGGGAATCATGTTTGCTTATAACATATAATCCTCCCAATTTATCATCAAAGACTTTCGTGTTTGTGCAAGTCTTCATCAACTGGTAGTCGGATTCTCTTTTATCATAATTAATAAATATTAAATTATTTAATATAAGCAGTTTTTCGTTATTGATAAAACCTTTATTCTTGTTGACAATATCTATTAGAGAATCACCTTGTTTAGACAGTGAGTAGGTTATATTGACACCCCATGGAGTTCCATCAGTCAGATATTCGTTCAATTCAACCTCTGATGAATCAGAAACTATTCTTATATCTTTTATTTCTAAAAGTACGCATAGGTCAATATAATATTCAATTAAAGGTTTATTTAGTATTTTTAACAGATAAGGTTTAATATCAGGGAAAAATTTATTAGTCCATAAATTTAACTCTTCACTGCTGTTTATTATACATTTCATAAAGAAAATACTTTCCAGTTATTAATAATTATACTCAAACTGGTGATAAATTACAATTTTAAGTTTATACTCCAGTCAATCCACTTTTTGAGATTAGATCACCTGATCCAGCCTCAATTTGGGCACATAAATTTTCGAAAATAAAATACCTTCTGTATACATTGAAAATCCTAAATGTTAAAGAGGAAAGTGCTCATTTTAAACATTTAGAGATGTGCTTACAAAAAATATATAAGTGTTAGTTGCATGATTTTACAGCAGCATCTACAGTATCAAAAATATCAAATATTTTATATACTCTAGTAATTTCAAAAAGCATTTTTGGCTTTGCCTGAAGGTTTGCTATTTTTATAGTTCCTTCACGTTCTACACTGTATTTTAAACATGCAACCAATGCTCCAAGACCTGTACTATCAACAAAATCCATCTCTTCAAGATCAAATACATAATCTTTTGATTTTGTTATATCTTTTTGAAAACGAGTTTTTAACTCATCTGCATTTGAAGCTTCAAGGTTACCTGAAATTTTTACTACTGCTACAGTATTGTCATAATTAAAATTTAAGTTCATAGTTTCTCCTGATTTTAATAAGCCCCCTTGCCGGTTAAGACAGCGGGAATAGTTTTTAATAATATAATTAAATCATTTTTTAAACTTTTACTGCGAATATACTGTTTGTCAAGTTCTACCTGTTCATTAAACGGTATATCACTTCTACCAGTAACCTGCCATATACACGTAATGCCGGGAGTTACATGCAGCCTTTTTCTATCTTCCAAAGTATATTCAGCTACCTCTCTGGGAACAGGTGGTCTAGGTCCTACGAGGCTCATATCACCTATCAACACATTAAAGAGCTGAGGCAGTTCATCTATACTGAATCTTCTGATAAAACTACCGGTTTTGGTAATCCTGGGATCTTTTTTCATTTTAAATGTTACGCCGTCTTTAGATTCATTCTGTTCCATAATCTGGTCTTTAAGTTTATCCGCATTCATTACCATGGATCTAAATTTATAAAAATTAAAGTGAAGTCCGTTTTTTCCGACTCTAGTCTGTTTATATATAAAAGGACCTGGAGATTCTATTACAATACACAAAGCCGTCAATAAATATATAGGAGAGAATAATAGTATAAAAGCCAAAGATAATATAGCGTCTAAAAATCTTTTCATGAAAGATGCAGTATTAACAGTTATTTCCCATAAAAGAATTTTCAGAACTACTGAACTTTTTCCGCTTGAGCTTAATTTTACAAGCAGTTCTTTTATCAGTTCTTCTTTGACATTTATATTATTTTTGTCCATTATATTATTTATAACCTTCAGTTATTGATTTATTAGTAATATCCGGAGGATAGATATGGAATTTATTATCATTTAATTCATTTTTGTTATTCGTAATATCGATTAAGTAATATCCAGAGTCAGGACTCCAGAGATTATCACTTGTAATTATTATATCATCTTTAGACTTTAAAGATTTAAAATTTGCACTTCCATTGATAATGAAGTCAGGTTTAGATAAACTGGTTGGATCTACTGTTTTTATGCTGTCGATAACAAAACTGCCTGTATATTGATAGAAGTAAAAACTTGTATATTTTCCATTTGAATCTTCACTGCCATCTGCGCCTTTCCATTTAATATCAACTCCATTAGATTGATTGTCATCTAAATCTTTTGAAATAGTAAGTGTGAAACAGGTATCATTGCTGATGTATTTTGATAGCCGGATCAACCATAACAGTTTATCTATTGTGCAATATGTACCAATGTGAAAAATAGTAAATTTACCAGGTTCTATTATTTTTTCACTTTTAGTATCACTCCAGCTATTCTTATTGTGAAAAAAGACTTTATTTTTATCGTTAACAGTTGAGCATTCTGCTTTCAATAATTTTTCAGTATGATTTTGTATTTTGAGATTGAATGTAGCAAAAATTTCTGCATTACATTGAATACAGAATACCATTGAAAAAATAATAATTGAAAGTCTATTAATCATAAGTCATTTAAGTTAAAGTGTTATTTTGTTGTATTTAATTATTAAGTACTTAAAATTTTATAGAGAACATGTTAAATGTAAATATTAAATATCAAATAAGCATGATACTATATTATAAGTTAATTTTTTTTTGTATCAATGCAATATTCTGTTAAATCGTTCTTATTATACAATTAATGTTCTATTTTTTTTATGATTACCATATTATCTTATTGTTAATAAAAACTAAGGGTACTGACTAATTATGTATATAAATGCCATAGCAGATTTCAACAGTATAAGTTATCTGTTCTTTCTAAATTTTCTATGTGCAGTTATTCCATTGCTTTTGAGCTTTTACCTGTTTAGAACAACTTCGAAACAAAATACTATAATCTGGACATCTGTTTTTGTTGTTTTTATTATATCATTGCCAGGGGCTGTTAACATGATTACTTACTGGGGTTATTTTATAGCAGAATTCAGTGATATAGAAAATAAGTATTTTGTTTATTATATTATGCTGCCGTTTTATATTGTAGTAACATTTTTCTCTTATGAAATGTATACTATCAGCCTACTTTTGTTTAGTCGCTATTTGAGAAGAAGATTTTCTATCAAAAATAAATTTTTAATAGAAATATTAATAAGCTTTATTTGTGCGATTATAATTTTTATATATTGTTCTCAAACTTTTTTCGACTGGAATTTATTTTTAATGCCTGGAGATACTGTAAAAGGAATTATTTATCCTTTAACTTTCTTACAATCAATCTGCATTGTATTTGAGCTATTTGCAGTTATTACAGCTCTCTATTTTATTATAAAAATCTTAAATTTGATTATATGGAAAAAAATAGAACATAGAATGATGGATGGTGAAGGTTCTTGAATTCAGTTACAATTATTAATGAAACAAGTAGAATATTATGAATAAAAAAATTCTTATAGCACATAAATATTGTGGTTTTATCGGTGGTGTTGAAAAATATATATTTGATACTGTTTCCTTGTTGAAGAAACATGGGTTTTCTGTTTATGGAATTTTTGAGGAGGAGCTCAATCAGAATTCAAAACAGTTTAAATCTATTTTCGATAAAGTATTTTTTGTCGATATAGATAATATCAAACAAACTATAGCTGAATTAAAAAAAGACAATTTTGAACACGCTTTTATTCATAAACTTCAGAATATAGAATTGTTCAAAATGCTTCAGATGAATTTTTTAACGACCTTATTTGTACACGATCATGATTATTATTGTATGCGAGGACATAAATATTACTCATTTTGTAATAAAAATTGTCGCCGTCCATTTAATACCTGTATATGTTCTATTTGTGCAAGACCTTTTTGCAGAGATAATAGTGGAAAGATTAAATTTAGATCTGTGAGACCTTTTTTAAGGAGAAAACTATTTAGGGTTACAAGGAAGTGTGATAGTTTTGTGGTTCTATCTGAGCATATGAAGAATAATTTAATTCTTAATAAGTATCCATTAGAAAAGATTAAAAAAATATATCCGGTTATATCTGTACACTATAGAAAATTTCAGAAAGGTAACAAAAGAGAACTTCTTTATATAGGTCAGTTAATAAGAGGAAAAGGGGTAGATATTCTTCTTAAGGCTCTAACTTATATTAAAGGAGATTTTAAACTTAATATCGTCGGGAAGGGGAATGCTGAAAATTCAATAAATAATCTTGTGTCTGAATATGGTATGCAGGATAAAGTAAATATGGTAGGATTTACTCTGGATACTGAAAAATGGTATAAGTCTGCTTCGGTTATTGTAGTTCCTTCAAGGTGGCAGGAACCTTTTGGTCTGATTGGTGGTGAAGCATATTCTTACTTTAAACCTGTAGTAGGTTTTAATGTCGGTGGTATCAGTGAGTGGCTGGAAGATGGCGTTAACGGTTTTCTCGTAACGGAAAACGATATTAAGGCTTTTGCCGGACGGATTGAATATCTTCTTGACAATCCACTTGAAGCTGAAAAAATGGGTAAAATCGGTAATTGTATGACTAAAGAGCTGTTCAATGAAGAAGTATATTTAAATGAAATACAGCATCTATTGGGAGAGAAATAATGTATAAAATATTGATAAGCGCTATGGGATATGATAATGGTAAGTCAGGTATTTCGGAATATATACGAAGCACTGTGCTGGAGTTGTCAAAAGATAATGAAGTCGATTTAATAATTTTAAAGAAAGATTTAGTAAACTTTCCATATCAAAATAGTGATAACATTAATTTAATCACCTATTCTGATATTCTGGCTAAACCAGTAGTGAATATGCTGTGGCATCTATTTATACTTCCGTTTACTTTTAATTTTAGCAAATATGATTTTGTGTTTCTACCGGCAGGCAACAGACGGTTATTCTGTCGTTACCCAATAAAAACATTCATAACAATGCATGATCTATCGCAGTTCCACGTTGATAACAAATATGATAAATTTAGAATGTTTTATGTAAAAACTCTCATTCCTATTTTTTTAAAGAAAGCAGATAAAATTTTCTCAATCAGTGAAAGTACAAAAAAAGATTTAATCAAGTATTATAACTTAAGTGAAGATAAAATCATTATTAATCATAATGGTTTTAATTCATCTATATATAGTGATGATGATAAATCGGATAAAAAGAATGGCAGTAATTTGGTTGGAGTTAATAAAAAGTATTTATTATATGTTGCAAGGATTGAGCATCCAGGAAAAAATCATTTAAATCTAATTAAAGCCTATGAAAAACTTTCTGAAGTTACAAAAACTGAGTATGATTTAGTATTTGCGGGAAGTACATGGAATGATGGCGAAATAGTAAAAGAATATGGTGAAAATTCAAAAGACAGGGAAAGGATTAAATTTTTAGGCTTTGTTAAAGATGAAGATATGCCTGATCTTTATAAGAATGCATCTTTATATGTATTTCCATCATTTTATGAAGGGTTTGGTATTCCCATGCTGGAAGCTATGAGTTCAGGTGTTCCTGTTATATGTTCTAATACATCTTCTCTGCCTGAAGTAGGCGGTGACGCTGTTTTTACATTTGATCCAAATGACCCCGAGGAAATTAAGGAGAAAATTGAATTAGTGCTGAACAGTGAGCAAATAAGTAATGACATGAAGATAAAAGGTAAAGCTAGGGTTAAAGAGTTCAGCTGGACTAAACACTGCAACACTATTGTCGATGCTTATAACAATTATACAAAGTGAATATAATTTACGATTATTTAATAATATAATTTTTGAAAATCAAATATAATGAAAATTAACAAATCAGAAATAAAAGATATAGAAAATACACTTCTAGGGAATAAAAGAAAAAAGAACATATTTGCGGGTTTCAAGTGGATAATATTTAAACTGACATCCCTTTTATTCTTAATATTCTTCAGATGTATTGAAATATTGATATCTTCCATAGTACTATGTTCACTAGGGTTGATTGTTTTTACATTGCTGGTTATTAGAAAATTATTTACTGGTAAAGGTGTTTTTTTAAAGGTAAATATAATAGGTCTCAAAAGTAGGAAAAATGTTATTTTTTACTTCAATTGTAAAAATTATATCGTAAAAAATATATCTTTATTCTTTTATGTTATTACAAATAAACTATCAATAGTTGGTGTCAGTATAAAAATATATGATAATGTAAAAAGGGTAGCTGGCGATTCGTATCTTTATAATAATAAACCTGGGATATTTAATCTTTGGTACATTAGGCAGAGTGCTAGAGTAACTTATGAAGGGCAGTTCAGTGCAGATTGGGAATATGTCTTCAGGAGTTCTTTAATTGTTGATTTACTTATTATGCTTAAAAGTATACCGGCTTTTTTTTATTATTTTGATCCTTCAATGTGTAGGCCAAAAGTAAACTTGTTTGATTTGGAATTTGATAACTTAACAATGGTTGACGCAATAAATAAACTAGAAAAAACTATTGAAAGTAAAGAGAAAAAGAAGGTTTATTTTGTTAATCCTGATTGTCTGAATAAAATATTTGAAGATAGTGATTATTTTAAGGTTCTTAAGAATGGAGATTATATTTTTCCTGATGGAATAGGAGTAAATATAGCATGTAAATTATTAAAAGATCCGTTACTTGAAAATATCAACGGAACTGATATGCTCCCTTTTATTTGCGATTTATCAATAATGAAATCATATTCTATTTTCTTACTGGGAGGGAAACCAGGTATAGGTGATCGTATGAAGTGCAATCTGCAGACTAAGTATAAAGGCTTAAAAATAGTAGGTGTACAGGACGGCTATTTTGATAAAGAAAAAGAAAATAACTGTGTTATTGATAGAATTAATAGTTCTGGAGCAGATATTCTTCTTGTAGCTTTTGGTGCTCCCGTGCAGGAAAAATGGATTAATGAGTACTCGGAATTCATTAATGCACAAATTCAAATGGGTGTAGGTGGGCTTTTTGACTTTTTCTCCGGAAAAAATAAACGTGCACCTAAGTGGATGAGAGAAGTTGGTATTGAATGGATTTTTAGAATCATGCAGGAACCCAAAAGGCTGTGGAAAAGATATGTAATCGGGAATCCTGTTTTTCTCTATAGAGTTTTAAAGTGGAAATTCAGTAGATATAGAAATTAATTACTAATGAATAATGAAAAAATACCTGTTTTGTGCTAAAATTCTTATAGGTATTAGCTAAGAAAAATAAAGGAATACACACAATGTCTTCGGTATATACAGTCTACGGCAATAGTGATCTGGATAATCAAATTGATTCTGATATGAAATTAATTGTCAGAACAGCTTTAGAAACCTTACCTGAAAAAGATGTTACTGCAATTATTCTTGGAGGAGGTTACGGGCGAGGTCAGGGCGGTGTGGGTTTTAAAAATGGAAATATGACACTGTATAATGACTACGATATGTTTATGGTTACAAATAATATTTCAAGAAACCAAAAAAGTGAATATTTAAAAAAGATCATGCATGCATGTGAAAACCTAAAAGATAAGATTGATATAGATGTAGATTTCGGACCATTGAAGAATATCAATGAATTAGAGAACATTCCTCGTACAATAATGTATTATGAATTAAAAAAAGGGCACAAAGTAATTTATGGAGATAGGCATATACTCGATAAACTGCCTGAGTACGATATAGGAACTTTACCTGAAGAAGAAGCTTTGAATTATATGTTGAACAGAGGAGTAGGTTTACTGTTGGCTTCTAAAAGATTAAGTATTAAGAATAAAAATCTTGAAGATAAAGAATTTATAGAACGTAATATTTATAAAGCGATAATGGCATGTGGTGATATCTTTCTATTATTTGAAAATAGCTACAGTTATTCATATACTGAAAGATTAGAGGCTATGAAAACTTTTAAAAATAATGATGTCATACGAGAAAATGGGTTTTATCAATATTATAAAGATTCAATTAATTATAAGCTGAAGCCGGTAAACCAATTTGAACTTTTGCAGGATAAGTTTAATTATGCATTAAAAGCTTTTGAAAATTTTTATTTGTATTCTTTTGCAAAATATTGGAATACGTCTATTACATCCCCGGAAGATTATTATAGTCTGTTGTATGATAAAGGCATATCTTCATGCAAAAAATTCAAAGATTTACCTAAAAATCTATTGCTTAATACTAAAATTATCGGCTTGAAGAAATTTTCCTTAAAGTTCTATTTATCTTATCCTAGATATAGGCTGTTTTTTGTTCTTCCACATTTATTATTTAATTTTGAGATTAATGATGAAATATATAGTAAAGCCTTAAGCATCGACGCAAAAGCTTCTATAGAAGAAAAGATAAAAAAATATTTAGCTCTTTGGAACCGTTTTAACTAAACTAAACTGGAAAGTTAATGAATCCAAAAAAAAATATAACAGAGAAAACTAAAGAAGAACAGGTTGAATCTGCTTTGACTTTTTTTATAGCCGTATTAACTGCTATTGATATAAGAATTTATATAGCTAGAATTTTAAAGAAGAGAAATATTATTCTATTAATACTTGTACCGCTTATATGTCTAAGCCTCGCAATTATTGCTGCTAAAACGCTTATTATCAGTAAGTGGACTGCTACTTGTGTTCTTTATAGAAATACAAAGGCTATGAAAGCTCAAAAAGATATGCCTGATATCTACGTGCCTATAGACGTGGATACTGTTATACAAACTATTCGTACAAGAAATAACATAAAAAAAGTCATTAAAGAACTTAATCTGGACATTCCAATCATAGTCTTAAATAGTAAAATAAATATTTCAAAACATAAGAATAAAAGCATCATAACTATTTCGGTAACTGATGAGAATAGATTCACTGCTGCAGACATAGCCAATACTTTAGCCAATGTGTTTTTAGACTCGTATATAAAACTGCTTAGATCTTCTACTATAGAAATACATGATTATTATGAGAAATCAGGTGTTAAAATCCAGAATAAAATAGATGCTCTAGAAAATAAACTTCGACTCTATCTTTCAGCTAATAAAGTAATTTCCATTAAGGGTGAGACGGATTCAAAGTTAGAACAGCTCAATGGTATTGAATTGAAAATACTGGAAAACAAAATGCTGAAATCAGCTATGGCAATTAGGTTAAGAGATATTAACAATGAAGTTTTAGGTTTGAAAGATAAGGTGCCAATAACATATCTTATATCTTCAGGTGGAAAGAGCTTGGGTTTAAAAGAAAGGCAGCTTTCTGTGTTGAGGCAAAAGTATACTGATCTAAATCCTAAGGTCCTGAGAATTATTTCTGAGATAGAAAAAATGAAAGAAGAAGATAATAAAAGAAAAAGTAGTGCACCTGTCCCTGAACAGATTACTTATGGTGATAATATCCTAAAACAGAATTTGACTATAGAGAGATCAAATGTAAAAAGTAAACTACTGGCAATTGAGATAAATATTAAGAATTTAAAGGCCGGTCTATTAAATGTTAATGAACGTTTAGTGCATTTAAGTAAACATGAATCAATACAGTCGCAACTCCAAAGAAAAATTGACCTGAATCAGGAACTTTTACAGAACGTTAAGCAGGTTCTTTCTATTACAGAAATAGTTTCGAAATCCAGTGTAATAGATATAAAAATACTGGAGGAGGCAGTTCCGCCAAGTTATCCTAAATCCAGCATGAGAAAAGTTATTGCTGTTGCCGGAGGGATTATAGGCTTAATCCTGATATTGATTTTTGTCCTTCTTCCGGAATTTTTAGATTTCAGAGTTAAGTCAGATGCTGAAATTAAGAGGCTTTTAGGTATTAAGTCTTCAGTGATGCTTCCTAATAAAGATTTTATTTCAGATACAGTATTTTATGAAGCCCTTCAGATTTTTTTGGAGGGGATGATTTCTCCTTCAGTGGATACTGTTCCGATTACTGTCTTTTGCAGTAGTGTTGATGATGTGGGAAAATCTTTTGCTATTAGTTGTTTAAATGAAGTATTGGTTAAGAAAAATAAAAGAGTATTGTACATTGATTCTGTTTATGATGTTACTGATGATATTAAAGACAGTGTAATTAATAACTATTTGTATGATAATAAAACAGAGAACAGAGATTATAAAACAAATAAAATATCTGAAAACATACATAAGTTATATTTTGAAATGGATATTGAAACTTATAAATTTCCACTGGATAAAAAAAGACTTATATCTTTTCTGGAAGAACAGAAAAAAACAGTTGATTATATAATAATCGAGCTTTTTCCTTTTAATAAAAACAGGCAACTTTTTTCTACGTTTACTTCTGTTGCAAATACGACTGTATTAGTTTCAGGGTTTAGAACTTCCGGGAAATTTCATGATAAAACATTGGTGGATTTTATTAGAAAATATGACTGTTCAGAAATATTCAGTTTAGTGAATAATATAGACAATCACTACTATAAATATCTAATTTGAATTCAGATTAGATATTATTTGATAAGAAAACACTTAATTACAAATAAGAATTAATATGATAAATTATTTAAGCTCTATTAAAATATTTTTAACTATGCTTATTATACTGGTTTTTATCAGTGGCTGTGTTTCAGGTGTAAAGCAGTCAGAACCACACAATAAACAGGATTATGAAAAAATTGAGACTGACACATTGGCTAAAGATGAAATAACTAAGCAACTGAAAGAACTTCATAAAGTCAGTGAAAAGGAATACCTGATTTCTGGTGGAGATGAATTTGATATTTATGTTTTTGACAATCCTGAATTATTGACAAAAGGTGTGATAGTAATGCCGGATGGTACTATTTCTATGGGGCTTGCGGGTGTTGTTGAAATTGAGGGTAAGAACATAGAAAATGCTACAAAGTCTATAGAGGAAAAGCTTGGTAAGTATATATTAGACCCAAAGGTTACACTGATACCGAATCATATTAAAAGTTCTACTTTTACTATTATGGGGTCAGTTGTAAACCCTGGTGTCTATCAAGTAAAATCAGGTTATAATATTACTGATGGTATAGCAGTAGCCCAGGGTTTTTCCGAGGGGGAGAGAGATGGAGATACTATTGATATGGCTAATCTTGACCTTGCTTTTATTCTAAGAGATAAAAAGATACTTCCAATAAACTTTGTTAATATTGTAAAGAAAGGTAGTTATCTGGATAATATACCATTGAGCAATGGAGATTATATTTATATCCCTTCTGTTATGAATCTGAATGTTTTTGTTCTCGGACAGGTTGCTGTTCCCGGATATTGTGCATATAATGATAACCTTACTCTTTTAAGAGCAATGTCATGGGCTCAGGGTCGGCTTCCTAGTTCTTCGGACATTGCTATAATTGTCAGAGGTAATTTGGTAACGCCAACGATATATAAAGTTGATGTTGAGGATATACTTAGAGGTAGAATTCCAGACTTTAAACTTAAACCTAATGATATAATATATTTTCCGTCGGGTACAATTGCTGATTATAATCTGATTATTCAGAAAATTATACCTACATTTGAGCTATTGAATTTATTAGCAGGACCTTTTAGTGCATATTGAAAGAATATTTACAATGAGAAATCACCTAATTTTGCATGTTTGTTCAAGTTTCTTTAATAAAACTTTTCTTATATTTTTTACTTTAATGATTTTAACAGGATGTGCAGTCGGAGTTAAGCAGTCTATGCCAGATGCTAATTCTCATATCAAGGAAATACAAATTAATACTCTTTCTGACAAACAGATTAAAGAAGAACTTAAAAAATTACATACAATTACTAAAGAACCATATTTAATTTCTACAGGTGATAGATTTACGTACAAAGTTTACGGACATCCTGAATTGTCCATTCCCAGTATTGTTGTTCTTCCAGGAGGAAAAATCTCTGTTGGTCTTGCAGGTATAGTCAAAGTGGAAGAACTCACGGTTCAGCAGGCAAATGCACTGATTAATACAAAATTAAGCGCTTATATCAAAAGTCCACGAGCCGTTCTAATACCTAAGTATATCAAAGGAGCTGTTTTTACCGTAATTGGCAAAGTTAGGAAAACTGGAGTATTTTCTCTCAAGAGCGGGTATAAAATTTCTGATGCCCTTGCTGTTGCTGGAGGTTTTGCTGTCGGTGAACAGGATAATGATACTATAGAACTCGCAGACCTTGAACATGCGTACATTGCCAGAGGTAATAAAATACTGCCGGTTGATTTTATAGAAGCTGTAAGAAAAGGGAATTATCTTCAAAATATTCCCCTGAAAAACGGTGATTACATCTATATACCTTCTTCTATGGATAGACAGATATTTGTAATGGGTGAAGTGCGTTTGCCCGGTAATGTCTCTTACAATGAAAATCAAACACTCTTGCAGGCTCTTGCATACTCTAAAGGTAGAATGTTGGAAACTGCTTCTAATAATGTAATTGTTGTAAGAGGTAATCTTATTAAACCAAAAGTTTATGAGTTGAATACAGAAGATATTTTACAGGGAAGGGTACCTGATTTTCGATTGCATCCTAATGATATCCTGTATGTTCCTAAAAGTACTATGACTGAATATAATGATATTATTTTAAAAATACTTCCTACTGTTGAACTGTTAAATCTTATGGCTGGTCCTTTCGGAAATGCAACCCAGCTTTCTATACCTATTTCAACATCACAAACTAAGCAGAGTAATTAGTAATAATAATTTTTAGATAAATATATAAACTCTCTAAGTATGAAAGTTTGAGCTAACATAAAGTGAAATATTTAATATTCTTTACTGTCCTTGTTTTTGGAGTTCCTATAGGTTATGCTATCGCACGGAAGCATGGAAAGTTTGAGAATTTCGTTCTTTTTTTAGTTCTTTTTTTTACCTGCCGACTTGCTGAAACTATAAACTTTATCTCTCATGAAAATTACAGGGGTACTTCAAGAGGTTTTGAAATAACACTTGTAGATTTAGCTGTTTTGATTCTTTTTTTTCTTGTAATTCAACGAAAAAATGTATATAAAATAAAATTGCTTCCGCCTGGTTCTCTTCTTTTTTTTATGTATATTTTAATAAGTTTAATATCAATTATGAATTCAGGTGTTGCGCTTTATTCTTTTTTTGAAATTTGGAAAATGTTAAGAATGTATTTCTTTTACTGGATTATGTACAACTACATACAAGATTTAATACAGATAAATTTAATAGTAAAATATATCGGTTATATAATAATATATGTATTTATTCTTGTCTTACAGCAGAAATATCTGTTGGGTATGTTTCAGGTTAAAGGGCCTTTCCCCCACCAGAACTCAATGGCAATGTATTTGATTGTATTTGGCTGTCTCATATTTGCTGCACTTATGAACAGTAAAGAAAGAACATCAAATACATATTATCTTCTGTTAGTGTTTGGTATGTCAGCTATTTGTGTAGTATCTTCATTGTCAAGGGCGGGGTTGGCATGCTTTGCTGTAAGTCTGCTCATTATTTTTTTGTTATCTTTCGGTTCTGGATTTAGTCTAAAAAAGATTAGCCTTACAGTTGTTTTTATTCTTTTAGGAAGTGTAGTTATATTTAAAGCTGCAGATACTATTACCCAACGATTTGAAACAGCGCCGGAAGAATCTGCTAATACAAGAATTGTTTTAGCAGGTGCTGCGTGCAGTATGGCCGGTGATAAGTTTTTTGGTATAGGGTTAAATAACTTTGGTTTGAAAATAAATCCGCCTTACCCATATGGTGATCATATTAAGAGAACTAAATGGAATGAAAAAGAAGGATTAGTTGAAACTATATATTTGATGATTGCAGCTGAGACAGGCTGGGTGAATCTTGTTATCTTTTTGATTTTTATTTTCAAATTTTATTTTATGAATCTTATTAATTTATTTCGATATAGAAAAAGTATTTACTGTTATGTCTGTATTGGTTTTATTGGTGGCTTAAGTGGCATATATTTAGAGTCAGTATTGGAATGGGTACTGAAACAGACTAATAATTTTTATCAATTAATGTTGGTTTTTGCTATCATTGCAGCTATGTCAAAAATATATAAAAATGGCGATGCAGGTGAAGATGAACAGGAAGATGATGAAGAGCAGGCAGTTGACAAAGATCCTGTTGTCGAAAAGGATGGAATAGCAGATGATTCACATTCAGTAAATTCATTTTAGTTATTACATTATCTTAAAATTAGAAGGTACACAGTAGATGAAAAATAGTGAAAAAGATTGTGATTATTATTATTCAATGATTAATCCTGGTATAGAAAAATCTTTTTCATATGAACAGAGAAAAGAAATTAAAAGTATATTGAAAAGAGCCGTCAGGATTCCATCTAGAAAATTAATTGATTATCACTTAACTTTCTGGTTTATAAAAAATTTGTACCTGCTTATTTATCTGGGAGTAGACAATAGAAGTAATGATAGAAAGTACCCTGGAAAAGGAGTTGCAGTTCTTAATATATTAATTTTATTATTTTTAATTCTTTTTGTATTATTTATAATAATTATAATTGTTTTTTGTCTGTTGTATACAATAAAGTCAGCTTTAGGAGTGGATTTATTTTCTAGTGTACACCTTAAAGACCTGTTCTCTTGTGTTGTTAATGCATATAAACATTAATACACTTGTTACAGCATAGAGTTAAATATTTAACATCAAGTAAAGATGTTATCATTCATAATCTGATTTAAATATTCAGTTTTTCTGGGTTAGGAGTTTTTAATTGGAAGAAAATTTAAGAAAAATTTTATTTAGAAATACGGTCACAAGCTATATTAATCTTACATGGCGAATGATAACGACCATCTTTATTACGCGAATAATACTTTTCGGGTTAGGAGATGAGCTATATGGTTTTTGGGCTTTGCTTTGGACTATCTTTGGTTATGCACTTTTGCTTGATTTCGGTTTTGGCACATCTGTTCAAAAGTATACAGCAGAAGCTACAGTCTCAAAGGATTTTGAAAAATTTAATGAACTGATTGCCGCTGTAGTAGGCAGTTATATAGTGATGTCACTGTTCATAGTGCTTATTACTCTTGCAGGTGCATATTATCTTGAGGATATATTTTCGCTTACCCATATTACTAATTTAGCATACTGCAAAAAAGTATTTGTTGTTTTTGGTATAGGTGTGGCTATTGTTTTTCCCAGTGGTGCTCTCTCTGAAATATTAATGGGATTGAAGAGAACTGACCTTAAAAATTATGTCTTAATTATTACATTTACACTCAATATTATTGGAATTTATCTGATTTTTAAATTTGGATATTCAATAATGACCTTAACTATATTTACTGTAGTAATCAATGCTGCAACAAACCTTGGCATGTATTTGATTGTTAAAAAACTATTGCCTGAATTCAGGTTCTCATTAAAATTTTTTAAACTTAGCGCTATTAAAGAAATTGGAAGTTTTAGCTTTTATTCGTACTTACTTACTATTGCCACTCTGATTATTTATCGCACTGACAAAATGGTGCTAGGTGTTATGATTGGTATGAATGCCGTTGCCATATACCAAATAGGTACTAGAATTTCTGATATTATGGAAAAATTTTCTTCCCAGTTTCAGAACAGTTTACCTGCTGTAGCTGCTTCATTGCACAAGGTAGGAGATAAAGAAAAAATAAAGTGGATATTGCTGCGAAGCAGCAGGCTGACCGTTTTTATAGGAACAGGTATTTTTGTTATTTTATTTCTGCAGGTAAGACAGATACTTTTTTTATGGTTAAAAGTTCGAGATGAAAATGCCGTTATGATAGCTTATATAATGATGATTTCAGTATTCTTCGTTATATGGTTCAGGAGTACATCATTCAAGTTTTTGCAAATGGCAGGCAAGCATAGAATTTTATCATTTATCATGGTTGCTGAATGTATTATTAATATTGTGTTAAGTATTATTCTTGTTCGTAAGATTGGTGTATTAGGAGTAGCTGTCGGTACTTTAATTCCTAATATAATTATTAGTTTATTTATTATTTTTCCTCTTTTTACTAAATTTAGTGATTTTACTGTATTTTATTATCTTAAAAAAGTATATTTTCCTGCAATATTTATTACTATTCCATCTATCTTAATATTGTTAGGAGGAACGTATCTTGTCCCTGCATATCAATGGGGGATTATGAGGTTAATAATTTTTTCATGTATATCAGGTCTGATTTATTTATGTATGGGATTCTTCTTTTATTTTAACAAAGAGGAAAAAGGAAAATATTTAGACTTAATCCCAATTCCAATTGTAAAAAAAATCTTTTCAAAGCTAATATAATGAAATAAACTTTAAACCATCAGGTTTCTTATACCACTGATAATCATATTTATAGAAACTGTATTATTTCTACTGCCTGGTATTATAATATCAGCTTCAGCTTTTGTAGGCTGAATAAACTCAATATACATTGGACGAACTGTTTCAAAATATTGTTTTTTTATGCTTTCCAAAGACCTAGCGCGTTCTTTCATATCACGTTCAATTCTACGCATAAGACGTATATCTGATGCCGTTTCTACATATATTTTCATATCAAGTAATTTCATTAATTCTGTATTTGAAAATACTAATATACCTTCAAGCAGAATGATTTTTGTTGCTTCTACCAATGTTGTTTCACTCTTTCTCAAGTGTGTTTTGAAATCATAAATGGGTTTTTCAATAGATTTTCCCTGCTTCAGATCTTTTATATGTTTAATTAATAAATCAAAATCTAAAGATTTTGGATGATCAAAATTAACTTCTGTACGTTCCTGTTCACTTAAACCGCCTAAATCCTTATAATATGAATCTAAATCAATTACACTTAACTTTTCGTTTTTCATTTGATTAATTATTTTTTTTACTAAAGTTGTTTTTCCACTGGCTGATCCGCCTGCTATTCCAATTATAAATTTGTCGCTTTGAGTAATCATATTAACACCCTGTATATTTGTTTATATTCTTTCATTAATTATATTATAGCAATTAATATGCCATAATATCTAAATAATTGTAACTTTCATACTATAAATATATTAGACTTAAAAATTAGATAGTAGTCATTAGAGCTAAATCCTGCAATTTATATTGCAGTTATATGTGGGTGTAGGTCCTAAGTTGCTATTTATAAAATAGATATGATATATTTTAACTATTGTTCATTGACTGGTATGTTGCAGTGATTGATTATAGAAAAATCTTCTTCAGATAATTTGCAGTTAATAAAATTTAATGATAAAACTTTTTGCTAATCTAAAACTTTAATTAAAAATACCACGCAAATTTGTGTAAAATGCACTATAATTATAAATATAATATTTGATTATTAGATTAAAAGTTTGATTAAACTAAAACTGAAGGAGATGATTATGGCACAGCTTTGTGGAAAGATCATGGCAAAATTGTTAATCAGGAATACTATGCCTTGTTATATAATCAGCCATGATCCTGTTATACTTATTTCCTATTGGATAGATTTTTATAATAACAGTGAAAGAATAATATCTCTTCTTCCAAAAAACAAAAAATCTTATCTGATTTTTCAGCTTGGCTATCATGTCGAGACTGAATGGAGAATGAAACAAATTAAAACCCAATTTAAATCTTTAGAAAATTTCATTTCGGCAGGAAATATAGATTATCTATTTTTATGTAACTCCAAAGCCGAAGAGAAAATGTTGAAGAAAAATAATTATAATGCTGTCTTCTGTAATCAGAATGCATTTTTAGATGAAAACAATTATCATGTTATAAAAGATGTAAACAAAATATTTGATGCAGTTTATCTTGCCAGAATAACTCCAATTAAATGTCATGAACTGGCTGCAAAAGTCGGCAGTTTGAAATTGATAGGGGACCACAAAGAGTCTGAAGAAGATTATTTTAAAAAGAGTATGGAAATTCTTCATTTTGCTGACTGGACACGAAAGGTTTATGCCTTCAATATTTACAAGTTTTTGAACCAGGCAAGAGTTGGCCTATGTCTTTCCCCGGAAGAAGGAGCTATGTTTGTAAGTGCTGAATATCTTTTATGCGGACTTCCAATAGTTTCAATCAAAAGTATTGGAGGGAGAGACACTCTTTTTGATGATGAATATGTTTCTATTGTAGAAGATAATCCTGATGCAGTAGCAAAAGGTGTTGATGAGTTGATTAAAAAGAATATAGATCCCGATTTTATTCGAAATAAAACAATAGAAAAAATGCAGATACATCGGAATATTTTTATTGATATTATTCAGGATATTTATGATAAAGAGAATAAAAAAGATTCATTTAGGGAAGAATGGCCTGATGTCTTCATACATAAAATTGGCTTGAGAACAAATGTTCCTTATAAGGTTTTAAAAAATAGAATCCTTAGTGACAGTTCCTTTAGGGATTGAGTTTATCTTTGTTGGAGTTCATTGTTTTATCTTGATTATTCTGAAACTCTAACCTCAGAGTGTCAACTCTCTTGCGATTAACTCCAAAATCACTATACCCAACTCTTGATGCGGATCGAATTTCTATAGTATTATTTTTAATATCCATCCTGCACTCTAAATCATCTTTGAATCTAAATACTTTACTGGTATATACTGCCCATAAATAGTTATCTTTATTCTCTTTGATTTTTCCGCCTGTTTCTTTTACTGACTTTATGAGATCACACCATGCTGCTTTGGGTGAACCTGTAAATGTAAAAGGTTTAACTTTGTTTTTTACTGCTTTAGATTCACTTGAAACACAGTTCGGTGTATCTGGACAGGATGCAAGCTTATTATTAATCAAACCAACTGTTAATTTATTTCCGGGCATACAGGACACCAATGATAAGAGGATTATTAATACAATAGAGATAAAATAATTATTTTCTTTTATTATCAAAAATTATTTTATTATAGAACTCTATAAGCTTTGATGTTATTATCTCCCAGGAATATTTTTCTGATACTAATTCATAAGCATTTTTAACAAGTTTTTCTACAGTTGCACTATCTGATAATACTTTCGTAATATTGTGTATTAAGGCCTCAGAAGAGTTTGATTCAAACAGTAAACCGTTATGATTGTCTGTTACTAATTTTTTTATGCCGCCGACACTTGATGCTATTACCGGCTTGCCTGAAGCCCACGCTTCAAGTATTACTATGCCGAACGGCTCATGTATAGATGGTAGAATAAAAATATCTGATGTCTTGTAAATTTCAAGTAGTTCATCCGAATATGGTTTGAGCCCTTCTATAATGATTACTTTGTCTTCAAGTTTGTATTCCTGAATTTTATTCTTTAATAGATTTAAGTACTCTTTTGATGTTGGAGGTCCGACTATTACAAGATGTAGACTATTATTTTTGATACTGTTTAAAGCTTCTAAGAGTAATAGCTGATTTTTCTGCTGATCTATTCTTGAAACACACAGTAAAATTTTATCTTCAGGTTTTATTTGATATTTATCTCTGAAAGAATTATTCTGTTTATAAGAGTCAAACGCCTTTAAATCTACACCATTAGGCATATACTGTATATTTTTATTTTTGTATATTTCTTTCAGGTTTATGTACTCATTATATCCTACACAGATAATACCATCGGCTTTATCCATAAATCTATCACGCCCCAGAACTGCATTGACAGCTTTGCCATAATGAAAGCTTTTACTTACAGGTGACATTATATTTGCAATTTCTGCTTTTGGTACATCAGAATATCCTCCATGGAGTGAAACTACATAGGGTCTTTTTTTAATCTTAGATGCCAAGTAAACACTGTTTCCAAGGTGTCCCATGGTATGACTGTGGTAAATGTCAAAGTCGTTTGACAGAAGGTATTTCATTAAAGGGATAGATATAGGGTTACCGCCTTTTTTATCTAATGCCATTTTTTGTGTGGAGTTTAATGGGAAGTATGGGTAGAAATATTTAAATCGCTTGATAAAGATTTCATCTATAGTTTCATTAGGGGTAGGGTCAAGTGCTCTTGTCGAAAGAATTTCAGTGATATAAGAATTGTTTTTTAGTGATTTGGCAGTATTCCAGACTACTGTCTCGGTACCTCCCCATTCACGGAAAGTAAATCTTCTTAATACATTTGCTATTTTAATATTATTCACTGTTGTAGGTGCGGCCATAATATTTTACCTTTGAAAAATTCTTTTCTGCCTTTATATATATTATATTTCTGTATGATTCTATATGCAATACCATAAGGTATAGAGCTGGCTTTACCAGTTTTAAGCAGGTAATTAAAATCTCTAAGAATTTCCATAATTAATGGTTTAATAAAACCCATAAAAAATGTTAAACGCTTCTTATATATAATACCTTCGGTGTAACCTTCACTATAAAAACGTTTCTTTACTTCTTTAAGTTTATAATTATGCGAATGCTCAACTTTAGCTCCTTCTACATATGATATTTTAAATCCCATTTCCTTTAATCTGTATGACCATTCAATATCTTCTGAATATTGAATTTTTTCATTAAATGGATACTCTTTTAGCTTTTTTAGTCGTACAGCACTGGTTGCAAGAGAGAAAAAATGGATCCATTTTGCAGAGGTTTTACCATCTCCAAAAGCTCTTGTATTATCTTTAACTACAAGGGGGTGAGCATCCGGCCTGGGCAGTTGGTTTCCAAAACAGGCGACAGTTTCTTCATCTTTGAAACTATCAACTAAAGCTTTCAGCCAATTATTATTCAACGGAATGCAGTCTGAATTATTGAAGACTACTATTTCACTACTGCACTTTTCTATCATATTATTCAATACTATTCCGGGAACATAATCCTTGGGGTTGATGCTGAATATTTGTCCATCAGTATTATATTTTTTTATTATTTCAAAAGTGCCGTCTGTAGAACTACAGTCAACATTAATAATTTCAAAGTCAGTGTATGCCTGCTCTGAAATCATTTTCATTGTACGTTCTATGTATTTTATATCATTATATGATCTTACGATTATGCAGACTTTTTTCATATATCTATACCCAATTTAGTTGACTTTTGGAATATTTTCAGAAATATCGAGGCTAATGTTTCACCTTAAAATTGTAAACAAAAATTTTAACAAGCTATAAGCATGTACCTAAGGTATAATTCTAACATGTATAATATTTCTATTGTTTATTTTTAAACGATTCAATCATGATATTAAAAAAATCTCCTACCCATTCCGGTGGGTTAGTTATTTCTCTGCTTGAAAGAAAACTTGCATTTGAATCACAGTCTTCCGGTGCATATCCATGCATTCCAGGAAGAGCTTTTAGTCCCATATCGCAAGGCTCTATCTGCCAGCCCGGATCAAGGAGAAATATCTCTTTTCCATACATGTCATCTTTAAAATCAATTTTATATTTAATTTTATCTTCTTTTGTTAAAATTCTGCCATGTTTTGTTTCTGACAGTATTTTCATTATATCAGTTTCAGCTAAATCATTGAAGAACCATAATCTTACCATTGTTGAATCATAAACAGCACAATAGTCTTTGCCGAATTTATAATTTGTTTCTTCTATAGATTTTTTTAGATCTAGAACACCTATGTTTGTAGTCATACCGTGATCGGACATAACATGAAGCGTATAATCTGTATAATTTTCTTTTACACTATCAAGGAGTTTTCTGATTTTCTTTTCATACCACTTTATTTTTTGATCAATCTTTTTACCTGTTTTAGTGTGTATATGCAGAAGTGAATCCATTTGAGCTGTATACAAAAATGCAAAAGAAATAGATTTTTTTTCAACATCTTCTATTAATTTATTGATATTTTCAGTTTCAGTTAACCGCCAGTTCGATATGTGATAGTCTACATTGTTGTCTTCAAGGACATCTGCAAGATTCTTTACAGGTGAGAGACCGCCTGTAATGAATAAATCTTTTTTTTCTATATAATCAAAATACTGTAATCTGTCAAATGGCATGGCATATAGTTCAAAGTATCCTGTAAATCCATAAATCTTTTTGATTAGCTTTGAAATATTATGTCTAACTCTCCAACGATCAAAAACAGATGGTAAATATTTTAATCCAAGATACCTGAAGATTTTAAAAGGAGATTTATCTGGAGCATAGTAATAAAAACTCAAATGTTTGTGTACTGAAGGAGGTTCCCCTGTCAGTATAGTCGGAATAGCTGTGCATGAATAACCGAACTGCATTTTAGCAGGGTACCTGTATGGCAACTCATCTTCTAGAAAACTTCTGTTTTTGAGAACTTCCCAACCTAAAGCATCTATGAACATGTATATATCAATATGATCTCTTTTCATGATTATTTTATATCTCTTTATTATTTCATTAGTTTAAGTATTACGTATTATTCATAATTTATGCTATAATGTTTATTTTAAATAACTTAGCTTGTAAATATAGAATTATCTATTAAATATGAACTAAAATATATAAACTTTAAGTGTATATGTTCTTCTATATACTCTAACCAGTAGATTTTTCGAGATCTTATCTCCCGATGCAACCTTAAATTTGCCATATGAAATCTCAAAAAGAAAGAGCTTTGCTATATCTTATTATGTAGGATTATAGCTTATATTGATTTTATAATATTTGATTGGCTGTCTTTACTATTTTTTCTATATTATCTTTTGCCATTGCATGTTTTTTGGCTTCCACCATTATCCTCAATACATTTTCAGTGCCGGAATATCTGACTAAAACTCTGCCGTCTTCACCCATTATTCTTTCACATTTCTTTATTGTTTTTTGAAGTTCCGGTATTTCATTTATAGGTATTTTTTTTTCTATACTAATATTTTTTAATATTTGAGGATACTCTTCTATGCAGTTTGCTAATTCAGATATATTTTTTTGTTTACGTTTTATCATACTTAAAATATGTAATGCTGATATAATGCCATCGCCTGTTGTGACATAGTCCATAAAAATAATATGCCCGCATTGTTCTCCTCCAAGATTAAAACCTCCTTCGCGCATTCTTCTAATTACAAAATGATCTCCAACATCTGTAGTTTCAACATTTATACCTTTTTCAGTCATTGCTTTAGTAAGTCCTATATTGCTCATCACTGTTGTAATTAGTGTGTTTTTAGCCAACTTTCCTCTATCCCTGTAATCCATAGCACACATGGCCAGCACTCGATCTCCGCTTATTACTGCACCCTTGCTGTCAAGTATGACTAATCTGTCTGCATCACCATCAAGGCAGATACCAACATCAGCTCTATGAAGTTGAATGAGATTTGAAATATTATGAGGATACATTGATCCGCAGTTTTTATTTATATTAAAACCATCTGGTTCACAGCTTGTTTTAATTATGTCTGCCCCAAGTTCTTTGAAAATCATGGGCGCAACGCTGTAACCTGCACCATTTGCACAATCAAGTACAATTTTAAGTCCTTTTAAACTTTGACTTTTTATAGAACTTTTTGCAAATTCAATATATCTTCCTTTTGCATCATCTATCCTGTAAGCTTTTCCAATTTGTGCTGTATTTGTATGAGGTTTATTTATAGTTTTATCAAATACTATTTTTTCAATTTGCAGCTCTGCATTATCCGATAATTTATATCCATTTGGACCAAACAGCTTAATGCCGTTATTTATATAGTTATTATGTGAGGCTGTAATCATTATTCCACAGGTTCCGTTATACGATTTAATCAGTCTGGCTATTGCAGGAGTCGGCAGTGGACCAACTGCAAGGATATTCATTCCCATACTTAAAATACCACTTGTCAAAGCATTCTCCAGCATATAGCCTGAAAGTCGTGTGTCTTTGCCTATTACTATTAGGGGGCGGGTATCTAAGTGCTGTGATTTATAATATGATGCAACCGCTTTGCCTAAATGTAAAAAAGTTTCAGGGGTAATTGGATAAGTATTTACTTTTCCTCTTATGCCGTCGGTACCAAATAGCTTTTTCATAATAAATAATTCCATAAATAGATCAAAGAATAGCGGACTTTAGGTTATCCTTAAATATTTTCAACATCTCTTTTCTTGCATTTTCTCTACTTGTTCCTTCAGTTATCAGTAGTTTAAGAACATTTTCAAATTTATTTCGTATATACTGGCCTTTTATTGAATCATCCCGCAGTTTAACAGGATTTTGATGAGACTGATACTTATAGGAATAGTTGTTGCCATTTCTCAAAATACTAGAAGAATGAAACATTTGTTTAATCATTAACCATTTCATATGCACCCCCATGTCAAAAAAGTTAGTAATATTTAGTAATTAAGATAGCAATAACTATGCCATATTTATTTAAAACGGTTATTAACTTTATTACTAATTAGATACACATATTTAACATTTTGCAAAGTATTGCAATATAGATTGCATATAAGGAATCCATATTATTGATAATATCTTTAATAGCAGATATATAAACTAAAAGAGTAGTAAGTGTATTATTTTTGTTTTATTGCTGTAATACAATCGTTGTTATGCTTGATATATATTCATTAATTATACTACTATTTTTACTATTCTAATGTAATTATATTAATTTCGGGGGGACAGAAAAATCTTGCTGGTATTCCACTGCACCCTAAACCAGATGTAGTATACCCGATCATGTTGTTATATTTCCATTGGCCATAGACCATCTTACGTGGTGCATTAGTTTCAGTCAAAACCGGGATCCTTCCAGGTAGACATATTTGACCACCATGAGTATGACCTGTTAAAAAAATATTAAATCCGAGCGATTCTGCTTCTTTATAGACATCTGGAGTATGTGATAACAGTATATTAAAAGAACTATTTGTATGATTTATACCTTTTAGGGTTTCATCAAAATCATGTGCCCCATAGTAACCTGCATCATCAATACCACTTATTAAAATGGATTCATTGTCTTTTGTTATCTCTATTGTTTCATTTATAAGTACTTTTACACCAATATTATCAAGAAATTGAGCAAATTCATATTCATCATGATTACCTAGTATCGATATAATATCTGATTTTTTATTTATCTCAGAAAACAGTTCTTTTATGAAGTTTTGTGCTATAAACGGTGTTCCTATATTTCTGAATTTATAATCCCCTCCAATACAGCAGAGATCATAATGTTCTTTATTGATCAGCTCCAATAGTATATTTTTCATTTCTGGAATTATATCAATATGTAAATCAGATATGAAAAGAATCTTATAACCTTTGAAAGATTCAGGAAGATTAATTGAGTTAAATTTTAATTTTTTAACTTTTAGAGAGATAGCATTTTTATATGCAGTTTTCTTCAATAAAAAAATCTTAAGAAGAAAAGAAATAATATTTACAATAACACCTATGTTTAGCAAATGAATTTTTTTAGTTGTGCCGGAAGTGAAAAAATTTAAATTATTTTCAAGTTCTCTCAACTGTCTTTTTTTATTGATTTTTTTCATTGTAAACTTTCATGACTTTTACTCTTAAATTCTTCGTGTTAATTAGACTAATATATATTTATAAGTTGATTTTGTAACAGGGGAAATAGGATATTAGTAAAAAATTATTCCTATTAGGATCTTTATGGTAGATACATTTAAGTTGAAATAGTAAAAATTATGGTGTATTTTTAAATGACTGATATCTATTAATAAAAAAATATATTTTAATACGCCTATGAATATTCTTTTAGTGGATGATGATTATGTCGATTTAATTAATATTAAACGACATTTGAAAAATGAAAATTATGTGATATTGACAGCAAATACAGGACTTGATGCACTGGATATTATTCGTAATACATCATCTTTAGATCTTGTTTTACTGGATGCAATAATGCCTGGGCTTTCAGGTTTTGAAACATGTCTAAAAATCCAGCAACTTAACCAGAACTTACCTGTTATTCTTGTAACTGGTCTTACTGATGAAAAATTTTTAAAACAGGCGTTTGATTCAGGTGCTGCCGATTTTATTTCTAAGCCTGTAAATAAACAGGAGTTAATTTCCAGAATAAATAATATCCTTAAAATAAAAAATGCTGAAAAGGAAATTCAAAAACTATATTCAAATCTGTTATCTGATTTAAAAATTGCGAATAGTGTGCAGTCATACCTCATACCTGACTGGATAAATATTTATGATAACCTTGTAATGACTTCATCCTTTATACCTGTAGCGAGTGTTAGTGGTGATTTATTCGAATTAATACCGTTAGATAATAATAAATTTCTGACATATATTGGGGATATATCTGGTCATGGTGTTCAGGCTTCTCTTATTATGGCTGCTATTCAAATGGCTATTAGGCTGGAAGTCATGGATCATAAACAGAATGTAGAAATTATTCATGTTTTAAATAAACTAAATTCAATATTTTCTGAGAGATTTCCTGATTCCAGCTATATGACATTTCTTATTGGTATTATTGATTTAAATAAAAACAGCTTTGAATATTTTTCAGCAGGCCATCCTCCGGTTATTATTTATAATAATCAAACAGGCAGTGTTAATACCTATAAGGAAAAAGGTTCTTTGCCAATTGGGATGTTCCCGGATATTGATTATAATGAAACTGATATGGATTTCTTGGATTTAAATGAAAATACAAGTATTCTTCTTTATACAGACGGCCTTTTTGAGTGTACTACCAAAAATAACGAAATTTTTGACCTGATAAGCATGTTATCTGTATTCTCCGACAATAGATTTTTTTCCAAATTTTCTCTGCCTGAAGAATTAATAAACTATCTATATAAAGAAAATTTTTTATTTGATGACGATGTAACGGTTTTACTTATATCTACATTCAGTAAAAAGCATAGTAGAAAAATTTTTATAATAGAGCCAAGTCTGGAAGAAGTTTGCCTGCTATCTAATAAACTGATTGATGTTCTTCATAATCATAATATAGGCAAAGATATTATATTCGCTTTTGAGATACTGCTAAAAGAGCATTTAAATAATATAGTTATACATGGGTATAAGGCTGAAACAAAATCTAAACTGGAGAAAATATTTTTGTCAATAAACATTGCTGAAGATAAAATTATTATTACGACTTTAGACAAAGGCATGGCTTGGAATTTTAATGATCATCAGAAAAGTAGAGAAAATGAACAACTTACAGATTATAAAATATCGGGTAGGGGATTGGATATTATTAACAGCATCGCCGAAAAAGTTTCATATAAAAGAATAAACTGCCTGAATGAGGCAGTTATTGTAGTTGATGCAATTACTTTAAAAAAGTTCTGATTACTGATTTTATGCTGCTGAATTATACAGGACTTACTCCCCATATATCATTCGCATATTCGGCGATGGTTCTATCACTCGAAAAATAACCTATATTTGCAACATTCAAAATTGACTTTTTTGTCCATTCTTCAATATCACGATAACCATTATCCACTTCCTTTTGGATGTCGATGTAACTTTCAAAGTCTGCAAGAAGCATATATTGATCTCCATTAAAGAGTGAGTTGATGATTGGTTGAAATCTCATAGGCTCTTCAGGAGAGAAGAAGCCTGATTGTATAGAGTCTATAACCTGTTTTAATCTATTATTGTTTTCATAATAATAGTAGGGGTTGTAGCCGGAACTCTTCAGACTGGATACTTCTTCAGCATTCATTCCAAAGATATACATATTGTCTTTACCTACCTCCTCAAGTATTTCTATATTAGCTCCGTCCATTGTTCCTACTGTCAATGCTCCGTTTAGAGCAAATTTCATATTTCCTGTTCCTGATGCCTCTGTTCCTGCAGTTGAAATTTGCTCAGAAAGGTCCGTTGCCGGGATTATTTTTTCAGCTAGAGATACTCCGTAATTTGGAATATAATACAAGCTTAGGTATTTGTTAGTCTCACTATCGTTGTTTATTACGTTTGAAACATCATTTATAAGTTTGATAATTCGTTTAGCAATTGCATAGCTGGGTGCAGCTTTTCCGCCTATAAGCACCGTTCTGGCTACTTCATCATTTAATATCTGACTTTCTCTTCCGGTAAATTCAATATTTCTACTTGTTACTTTATCTTTTAATTGGAAATATTTGTAAATAACGTGGAAAACTTTTAACAGTTGACGTTTGTATTCATGCATTCGTTTGAATTGTGAATCAAACATTGTATCTGGATTTATGTCAAAGTTAAACTTTTTCTTTAAATATGCAGCTAATCTTATTTTGTTTTCATGTTTGATTGATTGCCAATTTTTGCAAAAATATTCATCGTTGGTATATTTTTTGAGTTCTTTTAATTTACTCAACTCTGTAATCCAATCATCGCCAATTGTATTGCTTATCAAATCTGATAGTTTTGGATTTGAAAGTTTCAGCCATCTTCTTTGGGTAATCCCATTTGTTTTATTGTTGAACTTTTCTGGATATAATTCAAAAAAATCAGGGAGGACATTTGTTTTGAGCAGTTCAGAGTGGAGTTTAGCTACACCATTTACAGAGTGGGATCCTATAACTGCGAGATAAGCCATTCTTACCTGTTTTTGTTCTCCTTCTTCTATAATCGACATATTTATGACTTTATTATCGTCATTGGGGTATTTTTCTCTGACTGAATCAAGGAAGCGCTTGTTTATCTCATATATTATTTCAAGGTGCCTTGGAAGAACTCTACCTAGCATTTCTACGCTCCATTTTTCCAAAGCTTCAGGTAGGAGGGTATGATTCGTGTATGCAAAGGTTTTTGTTGAGATTTCCCATGCAGTATCCCAGTCGATTTTTATGACATCAATTAACAGCCTCATTAATTCTGGTATTGCTATAGTTGGATGCGTATCATTTAACTGAATAGCTATTTTATTAGGAAAATCAGAAATAGAACTGTTATTTTTCCAAAAGTCAGTGAAGATGGTTTGTAGTGAGGCTGATACAAAGAAATATTGTTGTTTTAATCTTAGCTCTCTACCAGAGTAAAAACTATCATTAGGGTACAGTACTTTTGTTATAGTTTCATCGTATGATTTAGCTTTTACTGCTTTCTCATAATCTCCCATGTTGAAAAGTTCAAAATTAAATTCATCGGTAGATGAGGCTGACCAGAGAGTGAGGAGATTGACAGTCTCATTCTTGTATCCGGGTATTAATATATCATAGGGAATTGCTGTAACATTATTAGCATTAATCCATTTTGCTTTGTGATTGCCATAACTGTCTGTACTACTTTCTACTTCCCCATAGAATTTAATATTTATGGCTTTGTCCAGCCTTTGTATCTCCCACGGATATCCCTGAGAAAGCCATTTATCCTTTTCTTCTATCTGCCAGCCATCTATTATTTTTTGGTTAAACATCCCATATTCATATCTTATTCCAAATCCGTATCCAGGAATTTTCATTGTAGCCATTGAATCTAAAAAACAGGCTGCAAGTCTGCCAAGACCTCCGTTACCGAGTCCGGCATCAATCTCTTCTTCATATATATCTTCAATGTCAATACCAATCATCTGCATCAATGTAGAAGACATCCCTTCGGCGTCTATATTGATAGCACTGTTTTGAAGTATTCTTCCCATTAAAAATTCTAATGAAAAATAATACACTTTTTTGCAATTCGTGCTTTTATATTTCTCTTCAGTATCAAGCCACTTATCCAGAATTCTGGATCTTATTGCATGTGAGATTATTTTATATCTATCATGATTACTGCATTCGGGAAGCCTTTTGGCTATAATATGGTGTAAAATATCTACTACTTCATGTTCAAATTCACCAAGATTTTCAAGTTCATGTTGATATTTCTTTATCTTCTCAAGTTTTTTTTTATCCATTATTAACCTCCAGTGCTGTTGTAGTTAATATTAAAATAGCATTGGTACTTGCATATAACAGTTGTTCAGAACAATTAAATTTTATGATAATTCCTAATTCTTTGTGTTTCAGGAACTGTGAACTACATTGCCTAGCATAATAAAGTTTTTTGTTAATTCTAGTATAGTGATTATTCAAATACGGTTGAAATCGTATCCTTTGTGAATTATTTGTATATAGTTGTAACGTAATCTTGTGGACCGATTCAATATTAGTATATAAGAAGATGATATTTAATTTATATTTTAGGAGTAGTTTAATGTCTAATATAATAAAAGAATTAATTGATGAACATAATATTATCTTAAAATATTTAGATATTTTTAAAAATACTGATGGTAACTCTGATATAATTAAGAATAGTTACTTTCAATTAAAAAGTTTACTCATTAAACACTTAAAAAAAGAAGATGAAAAACTTTATCCATTATTAAAAGAAATAGCAAAGAACGATCCAAATAGATCGCGACTTATTGATAGGTATATAGATGAAATAGTTGCAATATCACATGAAGTTATTACCTTTTTTACAAAATATAAAGAGCCTGAAACAGGGATTAATTTTATCTCAGGGTTAGGGGCAATAATTGGTAAGCTCTCTATACGTATCAATCTTGAGAATAATATTTTTTTTAAAGAATTTGAAGAAGATATGAAAGCCATGAAATAACTGATAGAAAAGTAAATGATTTTAGTATGATAATACTTTAATTTATATTTTAGGAGCTATAGGCCAGAAAAAAGATATTTCTGCACCACTATCATATATAGGATTAATAGTTATTATTCCGTGATACCTTTCTATGATTTTTTTTGCTATTGTTAGCCCCATTCCACAGCCTTCTACTTCATCCTTAGTCTTTAATGTCTGGAAAGCTTCTAAAATTTTATCTTGAAACTCTGCCGGGATACCAGATCCGTTATCTCTAAATGTAAAACAGTAATTGTCCTGTTGAATTTCTATTAATACCTCTACAATAATTTTATTTAAAGGATTGTGCTTGAAACTGTTTGAAATTAATACATCGAAAATATAGATCAATGCTTCTCCTGCTGTTTCAATAATAGGGGCATTTGATAAAAAAACTAATTCCCTTTGTTTATGTCCCTGTGAATGTTTGTTAAATAATAATGTAATTTCTTTCTTAATATCAAATTTTGAAATGGTATATATTTTTTGTTCTATACTATGATATGTTAATAGAGAATTAAGCATATTATCCATTCTTGTTATTCTATTTTTCATTAAAGAAAACAGTTTTTTTGTTTCATTATTGAGTTTATCTTCCAGGTCTTCTTCAAGCCATTTGATTAAATTTGTTATAGATTGAATGGGAGATTTTAAATCATGAGATGAGACATAAAGAATATTTTCGAGGTCTTTAGTTTTGATATTTAGCAGTTTGTTAATAGTTTTACGTTCAGATATATCTATTCCTACTACTGAAAAATGCCCAAGATTTTCATTTTTATGCATTATGCAAAGATAGTATAAATAGGAGCTTTGATGTTTTATCTTAATTTCTTCTACTCTAGTCGTGTCAGTCGAGTTGTTAAAAGAAAGTAGTGAGTCTGCCAGCTCCTTATCTTCATTCATTGTACCGACTTTTTTATCTATAATAGAGTTGAGTTTTGTGTTAAGCAGTTCTGTGAAAAATTTATTTGCATCTAGATAAAATAGTTCACTACTAACCCAGAAGACCAACCACGGGACTGAGTTAATTAAAGCGCTTTCTTTAGCATGCTGATAGCGAAGTGCCTGTGATGTCGATAATTTATCAGCAATTTCATTTTCCAGAAGTTTTCGCAGTTCTCTGTTTTCATTAGATAGAATCTTAATTTCGTAATTTAAAGATTCCTGGGTGCTCTCAGAATATTTATTGATGCTATTAGACATTGATTAATCCTTGATACATTCTACGAAATCTTTTGCTGTAAACAGAGTTGCGAATAAAGGGAAAACTTCTTCACAGTAGTATTTGTCTTCAAAATCGTTTCTTCCGCCTATGCAGTCATTAATAATTACTGTATTATAATTGTATTCAAAAGCGGCTCTTGCTGATGAATCAATACAAATTGAAGTTACTACACCGGCAAATGCAATGTTTTTTATTTTTAGAGCTGATAGTGTTGAATGAAGTTCTGTACTGTTGAATGCATTAAATCCTGTTTTACCAAATAATTCTTTAACTGTATTCTGTAATTGATATATTTCCGGCACAGTATTGCCGCCGAAAGTATTTCTTTTGAATGCGCCAACCTCCTTAATCTTTGCCATTAAACCAACAGGATTTGGCAATTCTGCATAGTTTGATGAAAAAAGAATTGGAGTATGAAATACTTTTACATTTAAATTTTTGAGGTGATTTACCAGTTTAACTGTTTTTGGGAGTATTTTCTTTGGTGTAACTGTTGATTCAATCACGCCGTGCAGTATTCCGTCTGTGGAAAAGTAATCATTCTGAAAGCCAATCAGGACTAAAGCTGTTTCTTCAGGTTTAAATTTCATGACTATTCCTTTCTAAATATTACAGGCTACAATTAGTTTTTGTATCAAAATGATTTTATCGTCAAATGCATGTACGAATAAAAGTTTTTAATTTAACAAGAAATACCTTTATTTTTCATGAGTATATTTACTTGAAATTAATAAACTGAAACTTTATTTTGTGGACTTGCCAATTTCTGAGTAATACCTTATTATTAATAATAACATTAGATTCTAAAAATGAGAACATATTTGACTATAAAATCATAAAAAAAATATTAAAATGTTAAGAAATGTCAAACCTCAAAAACGTAATTTAACAATTTTACTGTATCTTATTGCAGTTCTATGTATTCTCCTTTCATTTATTGGATATTGGCTCATCAATGAGAATGAAAAAGAACACTTTAGATTTGAATTTGAAAAAGAAGTTGAACCGATAGTAGCATCTATGCAATATTCTTTGGATGAAATTGTTGCAGATGTAGATCAAATTGTTAGATTTTTTGAAAGCAGCAAAGACGTTACGAGAGCACAATTTAGAACTTTTACTGAGAGGCTTATTGCAAGAAAAAAATCTATTCAGGCACTTGAATGGGTCCCCCTTGTAAAACATACAGAAAGAGAACTCTATAAAACTTCTGCTCAGAAAGATGGTCTTGATGGATTTCAATTTACAGAAGTATCTAATGGTAAAAGAGTGTTAGTCTCTACACGCAATTCTTATTATCCAGTCTACTATCTCGAACCATATCAAAGGAATGAATCAGCTACCGGTTTTGATCTTGGATCTGACTCCACACGGCTAAAGGCTTTAATTCGATCACGTGATTCCGGCATTCCAGCTGCTACATCAAGGATACACCTTATTCAGGAGTCCGAAAAACAGTATGGATTGTTGGTTTTAGCACCTGTATACGTTAAGGGAAAACCTATTAGTACTGTGGACGAAAGGCGCCTAAATATTAAAGGGTTTGCTGGAGGGGTTTTTCGTGTCGGTAACCTTGTTAACGCAGTATTAGGACAGCATGGAAAGAGAAAATTAGATGTTCAGCTTCTTGACCTCAGTGCACCGAAAGGTAAAAGAGTTCTATTTATAAGTGACATATCAGATTCTCCTGTATTCTACTCAATAGAGAAAACCTTTGACTTTGCGGGTCGTATATTTTCTGTCAAATGCTCTGTAACTGAAAAAGATTATAATGACTATTATTCTGATTTCAGGTCCTCACGCTTAGCTCTTGGCATAGGGCTGATTATAACAATTTTGGTGGTACTACTACTTAATAAATATTTTAATAAGATTGAATCTGAACGATTGGAGAATCTGAACGAATTATATGAGCAGCAGATGGCTATAATGGCTTCGATGCCGGCACTTGTATATATGAAAGACAGCTCACTTAAGTATGTTGTAGCAAATGAAGCTTTTTATAAACTACTCAATACTAATTCAGAAAAAATAGTAGGGAAGTGTGATTTGGACCTTTTTCCTGAAGAAGAAGCTGATGATTTTTGTCATGATGATCAATCTATTTTAAAGTCAGGTAAACCTCTTATCAACCATGAGGAATACCTTACGACAAAAGAAGGACAGAAACTTTTTGTTTTGACTACCAAAATTCCAATTCATAATATAGAAGGTTCTATTATTGGTATTGTAGGTACGACCCTTGATATTACAGATCGTAAAAATGCTGAGAAAGTTTTAAAAAAACAGTCAGAGGATCTTGAACGATCAAATGTAGAACTTGAAAGTTTTGCATATATAGCTTCTCATGACCTTAAAGCTCCTTTAAGAGCTATTGATAATCTTTCTTCTTGGATCGAAGAAGATATAAGAGATTTTGTGAAAGATGATACGAAAGAATATATGACTACTTTAAGAAGTCGTGTTGTAAGAATGGAAAACCTGCTTAACAGTCTTCTTGAATATTCACGTGTAGGTCGAGTTAAAACCGAAACAGTAGAAGTAGATTTGAATATTTTTATTGATGATATTATTACTATGATAAACCCTCCAAAATCTGTTTCTTTTACAGTTCCAGAGGGAAAACTATCCTTTAATACTTTTAAAACACCTTTGCAACAGATTTTTATGAATTTAATAGGTAATGCTGTAAAGCATCGAAATAAACAAAGTATTAATATAGATATTTCTTTCGAAGAACTAGATGAATTTTATAAATTTACTGTAGCTGATAATGGTCCTGGAATATCAAAGGAATTTCAAGAGAAAGCTTTTCAGCTATTTCAAACTCTTAAATCTCGTGATGAGGTTGAGGGAAGTGGGATGGGGCTTGCAATAGTAAAAAAGACCGTTGAAAATCATGGAGGAACAATTTTCCTGGTTTCAGATAAGGACCTTGGTGCTTCTTTTACATTTACATGGCTTAAAGATATTAAAGAGAGGTAGTTATGTTGAGAAATAGTGATAGAATCAGTTTTCTATTAGTTGATGATGATGATGTTGATATAATTGGCATTAAACGCGCATTTAAAAAGTATAATATTAATAATGCTGTGGTTAGAGCTAAAGACGGTATTGAAGCTATGGCTATCTTAAATGACGAAGAAGGTTATGAAACTATACAGAAACCATATCTGATTATTCTGGATATTAACATGCCCCGTATGAATGGTATTGAATTTTTAAAAGTGTTACGAAATGATCCTATTCATAAAAGTGCCATTGTTTTTGTTTTGACAACATCACAATATGAAGAAGATAAAATTAATGCTTACTCTTTTAATATTGCTGGTTACATTACAAAATCCAGCTTCGGTGCCAATACTGAAAAATTTATAAATATAATTGACTCTTATTTGAAAATTGTTGATTTCCCAAATTAACTTTTTGATAAAATGAAAGTCTTGTTTTAATATTTATATGGTGTTTTTTTATATAAATGGTACAAATGTTTTTATGAGATCTTATTATTATTGGCGTCTATTCAATACTTCTATTAGCATTAAATAACTTGAAAGTAGAAATGCTATTGAACCCCAGAATGTTGAAAAAGCAGCACCCCAGTATGCAAGGTACTCAGAGTTAGCAACACCCTGTGTGATTAATCCAAAATATCCGCAAAGGAAAAAACCAATAGCACCTACAAGGTTCCATAGACCTACATTCCATCCAAGCTTAGACAATGGAAAACTAAATATACCCTGCTGAACCTCTCTCATAGCCATCCAGGATGAAATAACAAAGAAAAGTGCACCTAATATCTGAGGAGACCAATAAAATCTATTTTGGGTGATAGCTGTATCTGGTAGCACACCTGGAATAGCTGTGACACAGGCTGTGAAAAAGATCAGTGCTCCAATGAGTTGTGTGGTATTTAACCACCATCCCCAATTTGATTTTTCAGTTTCAAACCAGAGCCACGTTGTTGCTGAATCTTTTCTTCTTTGGCGTTCATGTTCTGTTTCGAGCTCTTTAGTCATAGGGTGTAAATAACAAATAACTCTGCTCTTTGGTTCTTTTGGAGCCGTAACAATTTTGTTGTTACATGTAGGTGAAGATTTAAAAACTACTATGTGACCAAGTTTCAGAGTTTTCCTTTGGTTAATAGCTTCTAAAAAGGCAGTATAGCCACCGAAAATAAATATAAAACCACCTAGAAATGCTGTCCATCCTGATAGTTGATCCTGCCAAAAAACATTAGATAGTGGCCACATAGCTAAAATGCCGTTTAAAATCCAAACAACACTACCCCAGAAAAATAGTTGTGCTACCCAGTAGGAAATATTCCACGGTTCCCAGCCCCATAGTTTAATAGATTCTTTTTTGGGCTCAATTACTGCAGGTGTGCCATGGTTCTCAATAGATTGAACTGATGGATGTCTACCCTTTCTGTGATCCCTTGAGTTCCAGAAAATTTTATATCCATATTTGCTATTATAAAGAACCTTTGAAAAAGGTTCAAAGAGTTTTATTTTATACTCTTCAGAAATTTTATCATAAACATGTTCTAATGATGTAATAATTTTCTGCACTTTTATCATAAATGTAATATCGATTTAGTAGTGAGTTGTTAATATTAGATTGTTTTTAAATTATAAATTCATCCTTATTCTCTGCATATCTATTAATATAGTTTACGAACATGTATAAACCATCTATTTTAAAGATATAATTATACCCAAATCACTTAACTTTTCTACTAAGATATAGATATGTTGAAGCTAGTTTTTGGTCAAAAAGTCAAAAACAAAAATACCTTCAGTATAGATACGCCGAAAAATCATAAAAAATCAAAATACCTACTGAAAATAGAAGCATAGTCTATTATAATTTAATTCAATTGGAGGGTAAATTAATAAGAAGATATAATTATGAAGTTTAAAGGACTATTTACACTTTCTGGCATCATCTTATGTACGACATTGATTTCAACAATGTTGATAGCCGGTAATTCAACATATAAATATATACAGTGATTCTTCAAAACAGGTTTGGAGTCAAAAGTCTGGAGAAATGGTGTATGTGTTGGGTGATAGTACTTTATATTATAAATTCTTAAATGGATTAGGAACCAATATATTATATACAAATACGCAAAAAGCATTTGTTTGTCAGTCAGTTGAAAAGGGCTTCTATGAATCTTTAGCTTATTTATTCAATAAAACAAAGATAAAGGATAATTTTAATTTTGCTGAATGGACTAAAAGATATTCTGCTTTAAGTAAGGCAAATACTCATTATCCATTAACTTCTTCAGAGTTTACAGGAGTTGATTTATCTTCAACAATAGGCTTTGCTCAGTCTATGTTAAATCAAAGTATTAAATAAATTTATATAAGGACGGGGAGTTCGCCGACCCATCCGTCCTTGCTTTATAACTTTATAACATATTATATAAACAATGTTGTATTTGACTGTTCAGCAAGAGCAGCAAAATTGGCTACACCTGCAATTTCTAAATTGTCGATTAGTTCTTCTTCTTTAATTCCCATCATATTCATAGCCATTTCACAAACCTGAAATTTGACTCCTAGACTTCTTGCCTGTTCCATTAATTCAGGAAGTGAGTCTATGTTTTTGCTTTTCATTACATTCTTCATCATTTTTGTGCCCATTCCCATCATATGCATTTTTGATAGAGCAAGTTTTTTAGGACCGCGTGGCATCATTTTTCCAAACATTTTACTCATGAAATCTTTTTTCATTTTTGGAGGATTATCTTTACGGAGAATATTAATGCCCCAGAAAGTAAAGAATATTGTAACTTCGTGTCCCAGTGTAGCAAAACCTGAAGCTACGATCATAGCAGCTAAAGCTTTATCAAGGTCATTACTGAACATTACCATAGATGTTCTTTTATTTGTTTTCGAACAACTATCAACAGTCATTTCAACTTCGGAATTACCTTTCTGGATTATGGCTTCAATTGTTCCGTTAACCATTTTTATATCGATCAATTTATTGCCTGTAGCAGAACACCATGAAGGAATATCTTTCATAAAACCTTTATCAGTGACTTTAACGAGTAATGTTTCGCTATCTTTAAGTATGTCAATATTTTCTTTAATCTTAACAATAGGTCCTGGGCATGGTATACCGCATGCATTGATTTCTTTAGTAATCTTTACATTTAAAGAGCTTGTATCTGAATTATTCATAGCTTTTGGTGTATTTTCTTTTACAGGTTTAATGTTTTCTACAACAGGTGCAGGGTTGAAAAGTTTGTAGGTTTCAAAACCACCGCTTAGGTTTTTTACTTTAAAGCCGTTTAAACGAAGTATTCTTTCTGCTAAATACCCTCTTAATCCAGCTTTACAGAAAACAACTATTTCTTTATCCTTAGGTAGTTCATTTAATCTATCTCTTAACTGACCAAGTGGTATATTGGTTGAACCTGGTATTGTAGCAATTAGAACTTCATCAGGATCTCTAATATCCAGAAGATATGATTTGTCAGGGATGTTATCAGCCGTGACTATATCAGAATCACCTTTTAGTATATTGTTTCCTACAAAACCGACAAAATTGATAGGATCTTTAGCGGATCCGTATGGAGGAGCATAAGCAAGCTCTAACTCTTCAAGATCATCAAAAGTTAAACCGTTTCTGATTGCTGTTGCTAGTAAATCAATTCGTTTATCTACCCCGCTACTACCAATAATCTGAGAGCCCAAAATTTTTCCATCATTATTGAATAGAACCTTTATATACATCATAGAACCACCAGGGTAGTATGAGGCATTAGAGTCAGGTGTAATATATAATTTCTTGTATTCTACTTTGTCCTGTACTAGGCGTTTTTCATTTACACCCGTAGCTGCAGCTGTTGTATCAAATATTTTGCACACAGATGTTCCTAAGCTGCCTTTATATTCTGATTTCTTACCAAATACATTATCAGCTGCTATTCTTCCCTGTTTATTTGCAGGTCCGGCAAGTGGGATCATTGCTGGTGTGTTCAACACTAAGTCATTTATCTGGATTACATCACCAACTGCATAAATATCAGAATTACTTGTTTGTAACTGTTTGTTGACAATTATTCCACCGCGGCTGTTTAATGACAATCCAGCTTTTTTTGCAAGTTCGGAATTAGGCTTAACTCCGGCTGACATTATTACCAAATCAGTGTTAATAGTTTCACCATTTTTCAATTTTATGGAAAATCCCTGTTCTTGCTTGTTTATAATAGCTTTTACACTGTTATCAAGAAAGAGTTTTACTCCATGCATTTGAAGAGTTTCTGATATTGGCTGACTCATTTCTTTATCAAATGGTGGTAAAACCTGCGGAAGCATTTCTACAAGTGAAGTATCAATACCTAACTCTACCAGATTTTCTACTACTTCTAGTCCTATAAAACCACCACCGATAACAACTGCATTTTTTACACCTGAGTCGATTTTTTTAATTATTTTGTCCATGTCAGGTATAGTTGTGAGAACAAATACTTCAGGGTCATCTGCACCTGGAATAGGGGGCCTTAATGGAGAAGATCCGGGAGACATAATGAGTTTATCATAGGATTCGTTATAAGTTTTACCTGTTTCATGGTTTTTAACTGAAACAGTTTTTTTGTCAGGATCTATTGATGTAACTTCATTTTTTATTCTTACATCAAGATTTGCTCTTTTTTTTAGTTTTTCAGGTGTCATTACTAAAAGGCTGTCACGTTCGGTGATAACTTTTCCAACATGATAAGGAAGACCGCAGTTTGCGAAAGAAACATATTCACCTTTTTCAAACAGAATTATTTCTGCTGATTCGTCAATTCTTCTAGCTTTGGCTGCTGCACTTGCGCCACCTGCTACTCCTCCTATTACTAATAGTTTCATCTTAAAACTCCTAATTGTGTTATGATTCCTATGAATCATTTATTTAAATTAAAGTAATAATAAAATTCAATAATATATCGAAATATCGAAATATCATGATATATTGATACATGTTGTTTGAGAAAAATCAATATTATAATCGAAAAATTGTTAATAATATATTAATTATACATATCATAACACGGAGAAAAGAAATGAAAAATAAAGAATCGTCTAAATTAGAAAGAATGGATGATGAATATTTGGAAAAAGTTGCAGAATGCTTAAAAGTAATGGCACATCCAGTTAGAATACGTATAGTAGAAATTTTATCACAGGGTCGCTTTGCTGTAGGGGAGATAGCGGAAAGGTGCGGGGTAGCTCCAAATCAAACATGTGAACATTTACGTATGCTGCAGAATCATGGTTTGCTGAAGAGTAAACGAGAAGGTAGAACAGTATATTATTTTATAATATCAGAACAATTGAAAAGTTTATTTCAATGTATAAAAAATAACTGTCCCATTAAATAAAATTTGATATACAATCTCATAAATGATTAATTGAGGTGTAATTTATAAATTGTACTTAATGGTGTAGTTTTGAAAATTATCATCAAGTTCATCATTAAATTAGTTATATTAACTACTGAAAACAAAAATACCTTCAGTATATTACAATTAAAAATAAAATCTGTATTGATTTTACCATACTATATTTGTTATAATATAATAATATATGATCGACTTAATTTTATAAATGGAGAAATTCAATGCACAATATATCAGCTGTTGCCAAAATTAAAGCAAAAAAAGATTTTGTGAATACAGTTCTTAAGGAACTATTAACATTGGTTGAACCTACGCGAAAAGAAAAAGGCTGTATCAGTTACGATTTACATAGGGATAACGATGATGATTCAGTTTTTGTGTTTTATGAGGTTTGGAAAAACAGCGACTG
>Ga0307988_1000151_pt1 | contig 55017 bp, 67 predicted proteins | sample EllFjometagen183_FD_203166 | JGI IMG/M metagenome (GOLD analysis project Ga0307988, IMG submission 203166) | Marine microbial communities from Ellis Fjord, Antarctic Ocean - #183 | ecosystem: Environmental > Aquatic > Marine > Unclassified | place: Southern Ocean | collected 2014-10-08 | reverse complement strand
CATTGTCATACATGGGGTGATTGCGATGCCTAGTTGGGTTAAAAATGGTCATACTTTATTCGGTGATGGGACATTGGTCTGTGATGAATGCCCGTGCGGTATAGATTGTATTTATATGGCAAAGCCGCCAGTAACTCTTACGGTTTATGTAGGAACTTTACCGCCTGACGCAACCGGTATATTATTTGCCACATTACAAGATGCGATAGATGCTTATCCAAGTGGTTATTTAGACACAAGAGCAAAAATAGTAATAAACGGAGGCACTCATACTTGTATTTTCGCAACTACATTTTATGGTAGGCTTGTTGGTATAAATAGTGCCACTATTACCTCATCAACTGGCGCTTCCCCTTATTACGAGGGATTAATATTAACAACTCAAAACATCTGGGGTGGTCGTTTTTTTGAATGTATTTTTCAAAATATAAATACAGATGCATCCAGTCCTCATATATCCCTAGAAAGATTATGCCATTGTGAAGTAAAAAATTGTACAACAATCAATGGTATAGATGGTGCTGATGTATTTGTAGCCTCCCCAGGTAGCGGGGTTGGCGTATATGGTGGGGATGGTTCAAGTGGAGGGCGTCTTATAATAGCAAGATTAGAAAACAGTTATGTGCATGATATACTGCTAGGAAATGGAGGGAATGGAGGGAATGGTACGGCTGGTACTATTGATTGGAATACAGTTGGGGGTGGAGGCGGTGGTAGCGGAGGAAGAGTAGATGTGGGAGGAGGAGGTGGTGTAATTAATACCATATTTGAAAACATAACCTTTGGACAAGGAGGTAATGGAGGCAATGGGGTGGCCAATACAGTCGTAGACGATGGTTATCATTATATATCTGTTTCTTGTGGCTATGGTGGGAATGGAGGATATATGTACAACGCAACCTATTTGTCTTGTTCTTTTATTGATTTAATTTTTGGTGATGCTGGAAACCCAGGAAATAGCAATTGGACACTCGGAACAAGGAAAGGTGGTGAGGGTTCAGGCGGTGGGGGATTTGGAGAAGGGGGGGCTGGTGGTTCGGGTGGTGGTTTAGTTTATAACAATTTTCCAGTTACTAGACCAGCTTATGGGAGAGGTTCATATGGTTCTCAAGGTTCAAGTGGGTCTGTATTTTGTCCATTATGTTACTTTTCAAATATAATATTTGGCATAGGCTCAAGTGGTAAATATGGTTCGGGGAATGGTGGGAATGGTGGATACGGCGGGAATGGCGGTGATGGAGGAGATGCAGGAAGCAACTCAGGGTCAGCATCATCAGGTCTAGAAGAAAGTGGTGATGGCGGTGATGGCGGTGATGTATTCAGCGATAATAGTTTACAATCCGGATTAGGTGGTACTGCCGGTACTGGTGGAATTGCTGGAACTAATGGAACAGATGGAACGAGTGAGGTATGTCCATGACTTGTAAATATTTATTTAAAAAGACAAAATTTAAAACCAAAGAAAATATTATAAATAATGGTGATATTTGTTTAAATAATAATAGTTATTATCATCAAAAAATAACACTAAAAGATAATTGTAATGAATGTAAATTATATGATGAAATAGAAATAGAGGTTAAACGGTTGAGAAATGGGATAGACCCGAATAAATGCAAACACGGCAAAAAAGGCAAGCCAGTAACAGGCTGTAGCTCCTGCGGTTCGTGGGTTGACTGCGATAATCCTAAAGTCGTAGCAAATAGAGTTAAGTCAGGAGTATGTGTAAACTGTGAACATAAGGAAATTGAGGGAATATGAACGAAACTAATAAATATAAAAAATTCAATCACCATCACGAAATAGGAGAAGATCAAGAGATTGTCGATTTTGGAACTGGTAAATTTGTGGCTGATAAAAAAAGAATTGCATTATTAAAGGCATTAAACGAATGTGGACTTATAACAAGAACACATTGTTATGGGCATAAAACTGGAGAATCTTTTGTGTCGATAGTCTTAGATGGAGACATGCAAATCAGGGATATTACAGAAAGAGATTCTACTCGTGATGATTTTGATGGCAAAACCGAGTTACTGATTGAATGGAAGCGCATAGATTAAATAGGAATTTAATATGAAAACAACCGACATAGTAATACCATTAAATGATGATGGATCGGGAAATAAGAACTTCGAGATTCGTTATGCCTTGCGTTCAATAGCAGAAAACCTGTATAATTATCGCGATATAATAATTGTTACCGCTAAGGTTCCACACTTCATCAAGGGTGTTACCAACATAAAACAGCATGACGGGAACAATAAAGCAATCACTTTGTTTGATAAACGTATGGCTGGTGCTGAACTTTCCAATGCAGATAATATTGTTTTATGGAGTGACGACCAAGTATTACTTCAAGAAACGAATGCTTTATCTCTTCCAACTCTTCGCCGAGGATTAGAATTAATGTCAGATAATACGGAAAATAACCCTTGGGGGCAGATATTACGGAATACTGCGAAGTTACTTGAATGGGAAAATAAGACATGTTTTGACTGTGAAAGCCATAGCCCAAACTTACTTAACCGCAAGAAGTTCATAGAATTAGGAAAAATATTCTATGATGAAATTCACGCGAACCCAGGAGTTGTTACTGGTTCACTATATCACAACTATTATTTAAGTGTCATGTTTGAAATGGATTTATTTAAAACAACGTTTGATGGTAAAACATGTGCAAAAAAGAGGACAACGCTAGATTTCGGTGCTAAGATGTTTTTAGGATATGATAATATCGGCTTAAAAAATGGGATAGAACACTTTCTTATGGATAAATTTAAATATAAATGCAAATATGAGGTATAATCATGGCACAAACATTTGAAATGCGCCGCAAAACTGGACTAGAAACAGCCGGCAGCCGAGCAAAAGACGGTGGTAATCGAGTACGAAACACTTCCGGTAATAAACTCAGGCGTGGATTAGAAAGGCAAAGAGTCATGGGGCAGAATATAAGTTCAACCGGTTCCGCTCTTTCTGGAATTGGAAGTGATTTGATGAAAAGATATAATGATATTATTGGACCATCTCTTCAAGCAGCGCAACGATATGCAGATGTCAATCCTCAAGATTATGTTGATGATGCCTCAATGGACGTAAACGCTTCATTTGATAAAGCTTCCGGTATTCAATCTCGACAATTATCACGATTTGGCATTAATCCATCATCAGGAAAATTTAAAGGTGCTACTCAAGATATGAATTTAATGAGAGCGGCAACAGAAGCAGGAGCCCGGAATAAGGCACGAATTAAAGCAGAAGATACATCTTATCTGCGGAATATGGACTTAGCTCAATTAGGACAAAGGTTTGCCACTCAAGCAGTCGGAGCTCATTCAGCCGCGGCAAATGTAGGAATGAATGCTGCTTCACTTCAAGATAGATATAATCAGAGTCAGGATAGATTATCTAGTGAACAGGCAGAATATGACGAATATACCGCTGGCGGAGATACAGGACCAAGGAAAGGGACTTATGCTTATGCCGCTAATAAGGGAACTCTTAAAAGAGAACCTCAGATTCAATACTAAATTTAACCGGAGATAGTATCATGGCTGAATATGCTGGCAGACTTAGAGGCGCAAAAGCTCGGAAGAGAGACGAAGAACGTACTCAAGATAGTAAATATAATCGTCAGTTAAGGAGGGCTAATTATATTGGTCAAAAAAGGGAAAGGCTTGGTAGACAGGCAGCTCGCGACGACCAAAAGACTAAATCAGATAATGCTCTCATTGAAAGACAGAGGATTACCAAGCGTTCAGAGGGTAGACAGGATGCCCAAGATGCCAGAGTAGCCCAAGCCACGCAAGATAAAGCATGGGAAGATAAAGCTGGATTGATGCCGATTGAGCAAATCGTTAATTTTGGAGATGTTATTTCAGGAAGAACAAGTGGTTTGAATGGATATTTTGCACACGAAATGGGTAAAGACGGTAATTTTTATATGCAGAGAACCGACAAAGACGAACCAACGGTTATGTCAAGAGGGCAACTTAAGGGAATTATGAAATTGTATAAGATGCACAGGGCTTTAGAAAACAAGACAACCCAAGAACAAGCTAAAATTAATGATGAACGCGCGTTTAAAACTAAGCAGGCAAGTGATAAATATGAAAATTCAAGGGTTGTAGCTAATAGAAAAGCTATACAAGAGAGGACCGAGGCCAACTCCCTACTTGAACCGGACAAACAATTACCCAAAATAGAACCATATAAACATGGAACTGATACTTCCGCCAAAAATAAGATTAAGCAAGACAGGGCCAGGGCAAATGATATTCTTAACAATCCCAAGTCAACACCTGCGGAAATAAAGGCGGCTAAGAAATTCTTTTCCGCTAATGGCGAAAAGTTTACAAAGAAAGCTAAAAAACCGATAAAAGATAAGTCTTACCCTATGAGTTTCGAGAGAAACAGACCGGGCAAAAGGCAAAAACTCAAAAGAAGCAAAAAGCCAGTCGGCGCAAGCAAATCTAAGGCTGGATCAAAACAATTAATGGAAGCAGAGAATAAAAGGGTATTATTAGAGAAGCAGAAAAAGAGTAAGAGTGTAAGTGATTTATTGGCAGAAAGATTAAAACCAGCTGTATCTGGCGGCAAAACAATAGACCCAATGCTCAAAAAAACAAGAAAACTAAAGAAAAGTAGAGTTGGTCCGATTAAAGAAGCGGTGAAAAATATAAAAAAAACAGCCACCGATGTCATAAAAAACGACAAGTTAATAAAATCAGAATATGAGAAAGCCGATTTAGCCTATAAAGTAGCCGTCAAAAAGGGTATGGACAAAAACTCAAAAGAGTTTAAGACTATATCAACTAGGGCAGCAAGAGCAGAATACGCATATAATAAAAGTTTAAGATCATAACCGAAAGGTATAAACATGGCAAAAAACGGCGTTCCTATAACAGAAGAAGAAGTTGACGACTTTATGGCACGGTACGGCGATACAGGTACTCCGCCTGTTGATGATTTTATGTCTGAATACGGAGAATCATTTTCCGATAAAGACATAGAGGAAGTATTCCCAGTTGAACAACCGATAACCGATGATGATATTAGCGAAGTCTTCCCGGAAGATCAACCTAAAGACATAAATTACGGAGCTCCATTGGAAAGTGAGATAGATGCCGAAATGGACGACTTTATGTTTCAAGAAGAGCAACCTGTTCCCGTATTACCTGCTCAATCTGCTCCTCAACCTATTCAGGCAAGCTCAACGGTTCAACCAACAGACCAGACTAATAATATTGGATATGATCCATACTCAGAAAAAAATATTGAAATGATGAATAGTGGCAATATAGACAATCAGTTTAATAGTATTAGACATCAATCTGAGCAAGAAGCGTATGACGAGGCAATGGCTAATAAAAAAGAGAACTACACGGCAGAAGCACTTATGGCTGGTGGTTATTCTATACTAGCAGGACTTAAAGAACTTCCTGGATTAGTTATAGATTTTAATAAATGGCGCACAAAACTAAATAGAGTAAATATGGAACAGGCAGCTAAGGGAAGAGCCGCTTTTTTAGATACAGAAGAAAACCAAGAACAGGTAGGGCTTGTAGAAAATGCTAGAGCATGGTTAGACAAACAACCTGTTATAGAGGGGCCTATACAAAAATATTTCAGACAAGATGCCGATGTATATAAAATATTAGCAGATAACAAACGAGAGGCATACTCTAACGGGAAAAGCATTATAGATACATTTAGTGAAGATGGAGCAACCAAAGGAGCTGAACAATTAGTATATGCCGTTGCTGAAAATGCTCCACAAATGATTTTCCAGATAATATTTACAATGTTAAACCCTTTGGCTGGTGCTGGATTTATGGGTGCGAATGTTGCCGGAAACCAATATGGAGAAGTACGCAATGACAAAACTATGACTGAGTCAGAAAAATTTACTAATGTTCTTGGCAATTCTGCTTTTGAATTTATTGGTGAATATATGTTTACTGCTCCATTAATAATGAAAGCTCTTGGTAAATCTTCAAAAAGTAAGATTGCAACAGGATTCTCTAACGCTATAAAAAAATTAATAAAATCAGATACAACAAAAAAAATATTAAGCCCAATGGGTAGAATAGGACTAGCTTCATTACAAGATGGTAGTGGTGAATTAGTTACTCAATTAGGTCAAAATCTAACTAACGCATTAACCGGAAAGGGAGGATACACCCTAAAAGGAAAAAAACAAAAAGAAATAGTTAAATATTTATCTCAGGGTGGAGGAGATGCTTTTTTAGTAGGAAATGTATTTGGATTGGGATTTGGTGGAGCAGGTGCATTGCAAAACAGAACCATATTAGATAATGATGCAGAAATAGTACAATCAAAACCTAAACGCCGTTCAGCCACAGAGCGGTTAAAATTAAGAAAATTAAAAAATACTCTAACTTTGGCTCAATCAAAACTAGATGAAATTCATGCTATCTATGGACAAGAACAAGCAGAAAAACTTTACGGAATGGTTGAAAATAAGCAAATCTCAATTAATAAAGTCGCGAAACTTCCTCCAGAAAAGTTAAATAGACTCAGGGCTCGTCAAGAAGCTGTTGATAAAGGACAACCTTTTAGTTTATTTAATGGTCGAGCGAAGAAGAATGAAGCGGTACCTGTTGAAGTTGAAGAGCAGATTACTCCCGAAACTCCATTGCCTGATGAATTACAAGAACAATTTAATGAAGAGGGGCAACCGATTGATATTACCGAGGAAGTAGTTCAACCAATAGACACCACGGAACCCGACATTAACGACATGAGCAAGGAAGAGCTTGAAAACTGGTATAATAATCAAGAAGTAGCGCAAGAAGAAGCTCCTGATACAGAAATAGACACCGTTGAACCACTTGTCGATGCGATTGATGATATTGTTGAAACTCCAATCACAGAAGATGAAATAGCGCAGGAGTTTCCGGCAGAGGGTGAAGGTAAGGAAACGGAAAAGGGAAAAATAGAAAGAGAAGATGTTATTCCTGGCAAAACTATTCAAGTTAAAGACATGAGTGATGATGCGCTCGATTATACAATTGATGGATATAATAAGATTATAGATAGTGATGATGGTAGCGGAAATAAAGCAATGATTAATAAATTGATTAAAGAAAGAGATTCTCTGGTAGAAGAAAAAAATAGCAGAAAAATTCCCCAAGCAGACAATGCTATCAATCCAGAACAAAAACCCGATGCTATTGACAAAAGCATAGCTGAAGTTATTGAACGTAGTCCAAATTTAAAAATAGAAAGAGCAGATGTAGGAGATGATAAAATTTCGCAGGGTCTTAAAAAAATAGGCGACGAGTTAGAGGCACCGGTCATTTTTGTAAAAATGGGTAAAGAAAACGTAGGGGCATTTGAATATAATGGTAATGTGTTTATAAATATTGATGCAGAAAAATCCCCATTATCTCTCGCAACCCATGAATTTACACACGTTTTTCAAACTAGACACCCTAAACTTTGGGATAAATTCAGTAGCAAACTAGAAGAACTCTACGATGGCGATAATTACAAAGCGTGGGCTGCTGAAAAGTCAAAAAAAATAACAGAATTACTAGGAAGAACACCAAGCAAGGAAGGATTAATGCAAGAACTCGGAGCATACCTAATAGAAGAACAGGCAGGAAATGAATCATTTTGGAAAAATCTACATGAACTAGACGCCAACCTATACGAGAAAATCCTTGAGATATTCAAAGAGATTCGCAAAAGAATGGGTAAGATATTTGACGGCAGGAAAGACAGCAATATGAGCAAGATATTTGGGAAGAACCTTGACCAAGCAATCAAGGCTGGCGAAGATTTTATGAATAAGAGTATTGCGCCGGTGGTTGAAAAGAAAGCGGAAGTTAAGCCAGTAAAAGGCAAAACAAAGGGCGTTGCTAACGAGTTTAAAGTTGGAGATGTTTTAGACCCACAGGGCAATACAAACATGAGTGGCGAAGTAACAATAAGGAGCATAAAAGGCAATACAATTAAGTTTACCGATTCTACGGGCAAAGAGTTTGGAGGAATGAGTCGCTCTCTTGTTAGAGATTTAATTAAAGGGAAAAGTTGGAAAAGAGTAAGCAAAATAGAACAAAAACCTACTCCAAAATCAAAACCAACTCCCGTCAAGAAAACTAAAATAGAGCCAACCCCTGCGGTCAAAGTAGAGAAGAAAGAGGTTAAAAAGGTTGTTGTTGAGGCGGAAACTGTTAAAAAAGAACCTGCGGGCAAAAAGACACTATCACGGCAAGAATGGATCGATGCTCACAAGTCTAGGTTCACGGTTGATAAGAATAAAGTTCCAGGCGGCGTACGAGATAATGCAACTGGTAAAACTTATCCACTCGCAAAGGGTGATGTTGTGAACGGCAAGCTCGCACGTTTGAAAGCTAAGATATTGGGCGAAGTTTATGATAAGCATGTTGCAAAAATCAAGGTGGATAGTGAAGTTGCAGATAAAGTAAAAGAGAAATTTGATAAAAGGAAACAGGAAAAAGGAATAAAGGAAGCAGCGGAAAGATCCGCCCTATCCACTACTCCGACTATTGAAACCAACATAAAAGGCGACGTATACGCAGAAGTAAGAAAACTTAAAACCGTACCGAGCAAAAAAGAATTATCTGCTATATTTACAGAGTTATCTAAAAAAGCTCCTGAAACAAAAGCAATCAAAGGTGCTAAAAATAGTATTGTCCGTGTTGAATTTCCTAACGGTAAAGGCTTTACTATATGGAACGAAAAGGGCGTATTGGAAGCATTTGCGAAAAAGATTAAAAATATGGGTAGAAAAGCTGCTGATTGGAAATCTCAAGGCGATACCGTAACTGAATCTATAGCTCATTTAACAAAAGTTGAGAATGGCGCAAGAACATTAGAACCGCACGCAAAAAAGACATTAGAACAATATGCGTCTCTTGTGGTATCTGAATCAGTAACAGATATTGAAGCAAAACATTATCGTAAAGTTTGGGATAGAATGCCAGCAGATGAACTTAAAAAACTATTCGGCTCCTCGGATATTGACGTTGTAGGAAAAAAACTACTTAAAGAAGTACGCTTCTCCATCGATACTCCGCAGTTCAAGAAGTGGTTCGGGGACTCTAAGGTGGTTGACTCTAAGGGTGAGCCGTTGGTGGTTTATCATGGGACTGATAAGGATTTTACAATAGCAAACGATGGTGTATTTTGGGGGGCTGAGGATAAAGATTTCGCCATAAAATACGCTGGTCTACACGACACAAAAAATGGCAAGGTGATGGAATTATATTTTAAGATTTCTAATCCGATTGATTTCAAGTATAGGAAAATAGCAAAAGTAGTAAATATCAGTGATTATTTTAGTAGATTAAGAAATGTGATAAAAGAAAAAAATGTTTCTACTGATAGGTTTAATGAATATAAAAAAAATGCTATTAAAGAACATTCACAAAATGTAATAGATTATAGTCAGGCTTTCGCTTGGGAGTATATAAATCTTAAAAGCACTAGCAACTTTTTAAAATCCATAGGGTATGATGGAATAGAGCATTTAGATAAATTCGACAAAAGAACATTTGCTGTATTCTCCCCCAACCAAATCAAGTCCACGCAGAACAAGGCTCCGACCGATAGCCCGGATATTATGTTGAGTATTGATGATAAGAATAAAGTAAGAACAGGCGGATATGGAACTATTGAATCAAGTGAGAAGTCCGCCGCAAATGATAAACGAGAAAAAGTAGCACAAACAGATTATTCAAAAGTTGCCGAAGAAATGCCGGTTAATAAATTTGGCGTAATTGATGAAACATTGAAGATGGTAGCTCCTGCCGCGCGTAAAGGTGCATTGGTAGGCAAAAAGATATTACGCAAGAATATAGCTGAACTTGCTCACAATGACGTTGTTGTTGCTGATGCCTTAGAAAAAATGCACAAAGCCTTTACATGGATGGACACAAAGGATAGTTTGGACTTTATAGACAACATGGAAACCGGGAAGCCACAGAAAACTAAAGAATTACAAAAATCAGCGGATATGTTCAGGGATTTACTTGACGGTCGGCGTAATACTATCCAAAACTTAGGCAAGGGTCAACTTGAAAACTATATCGATAATTATTTTCCTCATATTTGGAAAGATCCGAAAAAAGCTAAAAATATTATTTCCTCGATCATGGGTAAAAAGAATATTGAGGGGACTAAATCATTCTTGAAGAAACGTGTCATTGTATCGATCAAAGACGGAATTGAACGAGGGCTTGAGTTAGTAAGTGATAATCCTGCAGACATGGTTCTCTTGAAGTTGCATGAAATGGATAGGTACATCATGGCTCAAAACATGATTAAAGATTTGAAAGAACGAGGTCAAATCAAATTTGTATATGCTAGAAGTCCATTTCCAGAGGGTTATGTTAAAATTAATGATAACGCATTCACGGTTTATATGCCGCCCGAAATTACAAAAAAAGATTATTATGATAAAATTATGGTAAATGATTTAATGAGCGTGGCTGAACATCTTGGGGTTGATGCAAAAAGATTTGTTAATCTTGGCGGTAAGCGCCTTGGGTATGCTAAATGGTATCCAGGAATGGAGGGTGGCGAAGAAGTCAGAACAAAATTAGCTTCTCCTGAAAGTGTAGCATTCCATGAAATAGGTCATGTATTGGGATACCGATATAACCTATATGATTTACTTGGTCGCAGAAATGACGGAGAGATTAAAACTCACAAGACGGGCAAGAATGCTGGGAAAACATATCTAAAAGCTACACCGGAAATCCTTGATTACCGTAGAAAAATTGATGCTCAATGGCGCGCTTTGGCAGATGCAAGATATAAAGGGTCAGAAGTAACCGAGGGATTCAAAAAGTATGTTAGAAAAGGTCGCGAAAAAGAAGCTGTCATGCTTGAAGCTCTTATTCATGCGCCGGACGAATTTAAAAGAGTTGCGCCTGATCTCAAAAAGGTATTTGTAAAGTTCCTGAATAACAATGCAGACCTAAGACCATTGCTTGACATTAAGCCGTCCTTAGTTTTAGGCGAAAATGAAGCAAAAATAAAAGTTCCAGGATTTACCACGTTGGGTAATTTTTATGCAGTTGAACCAGTAGGAACGATTCTTAATAATTACTTATCTCCGGGATTACGCAGCAATAATAATAAAATAATCGCGAATACTTATAATATGCTTCGTGGTGGTGGAAATGTACTGAATCAAGCAAACTTAGCCTTGAGTCTTTTTCATGCGCTGAATGTTACGAGCGATATGATGGCTTCAACGTTTGGCTTGGGATTGCGTAAACTTCAAGTTAAAGGGCAAAGAATTAAGGGCCTTGCAGATATGGCGGTTACTCCGATTGCTCCGATTATGAGAGTATGGAGTGGCCAGCGGATAAGAAAAGCTTATAAAAAACAATTAGACAGTATTGAAAATCCTAAATTAAGGCAAATGGTAGAGGCTGTTATAGCTTCCGGCGGTCGTTCTAAAATGGATGCGTTCTATTATAATCAACAAATTAAAGCCCTAAATAAAACACTTGCTGATATATCAAAGGGCGATGCCTTTACCAAAATGAAGAGTAGTATGAAATTACCTTTTAATCTATTCGGTGCGACTATGGAGAATTTAGCAAAGCCATTAATGGAATGGTATGTACCGACCGGGAAAATAGGCTTATTCTCTAAACTTGCTCAACATGAATTTGAAAGAGCAGAAAATGGACAAATAGATGAAGATCAACTGTGGGAACGATTAACTCAATCATGGGATAATGTAGATAACCGCATGGGTCAGTTAGTTTATGATAATTTATTCTGGAATAAAACTCTTAAAGATTCATTAATGCTGGCAGTAAGAAGTGTTGGGTGGAATATAGGGTCATGGAGAGAGTTCGGCGGCGGAATTGTCGATATAGGAACAACCAATGAAAGAATTAAAGAGGGCGATGTATGGCTCAGTCAAAAAATGGCTTATACGATAGGGGCAGTCGTAACCTATTCCGTATTGGGCGCAATAATCCAATACGCTTTGACTGGCGAACCCCCAGAAGAAGCTAAAGATTATCTTTTCCCAAAAACCGGTAATACAAATCCTGATGGATCTCCTGAAAGATTGTCATTGCCTACATACGCGAAAGATTGGTATGCTTATGCTGAACAACCATTGAAAACCATTACACATAAAATGCACCCGTTATGGGGATTACTGGGCGACTTAGCAAAGAATAAGGATTACTTTAATGTTGAAGTAAGACATACGGATGATCCGCTTATGAAACAAGCTGGACAAGTTGTTGAACATATAGCAGAAGCTTTCCTACCGTTTTCCATAAAGAACTATGCAAAAATGAATAAAGCGGCACCTGGTAATAAATTAAAGAATCTAGGAGTTTCAATTACTGGCATAAGTTCGGCTCCGGGATACTTAAGTAAAAGTCCGGCGCAAAAGCTAATGACAAGATTAATTGTAGAAAGAATACCTGATAAAGTTAAAACTCAAGAGAAGTTTGAACGGTCAACATATCGCCGTACTGTGATAAACAGGATTCGGAAAGGCGAAAAGATTGATGTAAAAGAAGCTGTTAAGATTCTTGGCCGGCGCTCTTATGTTATGTTGCGCAAAGAAGCGAGGAAAACACCATTTGCAAGTTCGTTCAATCGTCTTTCAATTAGGGATGCTCTGAATGTTTATACCATTGCTACACGCAAGGAAAGAAAACAAGTCAAAGTTATCCTACGATCAAAATACCGCAGGGCAAGACGGCAATCCAAAACCGAGGAAGTTAGAAAGATGTTCTCCGAGTTGATGAAGAAGAAATAGTTTCGCGTTTTTAAATGTATAAACTCAAGGTCTCATTTCAAATGAAACCTTTACATTGAGTCTATTATTTTAATAAGTTGTTTTTTGGAGAATCTAGTTTTTCTTAAAATAATAAGAGAGTCTCCATCTATGGAATATATTAGTTTTGCCTCTGTTATATCACTAAATGTTTTAAATGATTCAAGATAAGCCCTTTGCGCAGGTAATGATCTTATTTCTCCGTTGTTAAAAACCTGTCCAATTTGATTTTTCGTTAGGTTTTCAATTAAAACCTTTAGTGTATCATATCCGTCTTTGCTTACAACGAGTAAGTCTACTGGATGAGAAAAATATTTTTCCTGGGCTTCATATGAGCACTTTTCTAGTCTAGAATACCCTAATGAATCCTTTAACATTAAATGGGGATATAGTGTTTTATTGCCCATTCTTAGAAGTGCATTTAGCAATGATTGAGATAAACCGGTTTTTAAAGATAGTTTAATCATGCATTTTGGATTATTATCTATTACTTTAGATATTAATTCACCTGCTTTTATCCAGCTTTCCACCCCATTATTTACCAGGTTGACGATTTGCATTGATGTGGTCTTTGTTAGTTTAGTCATCTTTTATTACTCCCATGTTAGCCAGTTGGAAAAATCGTTTTGTCGAGATTGTTATTTTTGTTCTTTTTTTATATTCTGCATTCTTTCTGTTTATATCGATCCCGTGTCTATCTCTATATCTCTTGCATCTCCTTAGTGCGGTTTCTTTATTTTTTTCGTAATTTAATCTCCTTTTTAGGCACCGGCACATTTTGCAATATCTTAATTTTTTTTTGGTTTCATTGCTTTTGCAAATTGGACATATTATAGTTTTTTTGTTTTTTTTGCTATGATATGAACTTCTTCTTCCTTTTAAATAGCATATTTTGCAATGAAGATGGCTAGAATTTTTGTAAAATTCAGCTTCATCCAATGTTTTTTTGCATGTTTTACATCTTTTCATAATCCCTCCTAATAAAGTATTATGTATTCAAATGAAAGAGTTGCTGTATAAACACCGTATAACTCTGACGGAAGCTCCTGTGTAGGTGGATAGAATATAATCAATTCTTTCCCGTCCATTGTAAATTTTTCTAATCTTTCAATTGAAACCATCTGACATCTACCCTTAACTTCGTCCAGCTCCCATTTATCGGTACCGAGAACATGATTTATCGCTTCCCTGATAATTCCATCCTTGGCTTGCTGGATAGTCTCATGCGCGCGATATGTAGTTTGCTGTAACGGATCAACATATAGTTCATCGTGAATTTTCCCTGCATAATCAGAACCAAGGCTATTTTTAAGTTGTAATTTTACATTCTTAGGGATATCCGGATCATCTAAATACCCGTTAATTATTGCTTCGCCTTTCTTTTTTTCTTTTCTTTTGCGGACAAGAATAAACAGGATTATAAAGAGATATAAAATTGCCATTAAATCGACTATTGTTGTAAACATAATACTCCTTTGGCTTTGGTTAAAGAGGGAAACGGCATCGTTGTTTCCTGGGGGAAGTTGAAACTTAAATAAGGTAAGATGTCAACGAGTACCGTTCCCCATAAATTATTATAGTTGTTAAAGTCGAATTGTCAAACTGATTTCCTCTTTGTTCCTGGAGGGTTTAATGATGGATCGAGTTTTTCTGCTTTTTGGCGGAATCGTTCAGATTTTTCGAGTAATAACTCTGACCGTCTTTTGTCTGCTGATTCATGGTCTTCAAACATTCTTAAAACTTTTCCGCAAACAGAACATCTTTCTTCTGGCGGAATCGTAATTACACAAAATTGATATGGGTCTGGACTAGAATATACCAGCAAAGGGTCGCTTTCGTGAGATATGCCGCAACCTAGTTGCCTTTGCAGCTCTTTTAGTAATTCGTCATTGCGACCTTTATCCGCTTTTATTAATTTGATTTCTGATTCTAACTTGTTAATATCCTCTTGATAAAATTGTAGTACTTCAATAAGCTTTCCCTTTACTCTATTTGAAATAAACATAATACTTCTCCTTATTGGTTAAATTTTAATTATCTCGAATGCTTCAAATTTAGATGTTTCGATTACGTTTTTGGTAAAATAGAATAGCCCGAACCCCTCAAGTTCGTGTAAGTATTCGATTAATGCTTTCTTCCCTGGTGATTTATTTGGCGAAATTATTAGCCGTCCATTTACAGGCATGTGCTCAAAACAGTTTATAATGAATGATTCCCAATCCTTTTTATTCCATCTTGACATAGGAGCAACAGCAACAGCAGTAATCAAGTCATAGGTTCCGCATTCACTCGGTAACGCTATAAATTTACTTTGCGGATACTTGAAGTCTATTGCAAGCGGCAATCCTAAGATTTTATACGCATTATGGTATATGTTGGTTTTCTCATCGTATACTTCCGTAAGAGAAACATCATGTCCAGCAACCTTTAGCACGAATGGCAAAAATCCCATACCGGCGGATATATCCAGAGTCTTGAGTTTTATATCATCTGGAAGCTTTAAGGCGTTTATGAAGTCGATTAGCCTATTTACTGCCGAGTACCAATGAAGATACTTTTCCATACCGTAGCATTCACAGAAGCCATACAGGACAATGAATATTCTCCATGCCGCGGCTTCTTTGACTGTTTTCTTCATAAAATCTTTGTAATTCATCACTTTATCACCTCATAGCAAGCTGCAAACATTTTAGGTTTCATTATTGCGAGATTTCCGAGTCTATCCTTGAGAATCCAATCGCCTTTAACGACTTCTTCCGTTTGCGCCGATGGAGTAATAATATTCGGATACTTCAAGGTGTTATCAACTTTACCGCCGATAAACTTTTTGCATTTAACAAAATTGAATCCTGAGAATTGAATAGCATCAACAATGATAACAGGTTTCTTCATGTATTTAGCCATTACAACAACCTCCAGCAAGTTTCATACGTTTTAAATTCAAATCCGCGAGTATCAATCATTATTTGAACGGCTTTTTTAACGCTAGGCCATGTGTAATCGTCACCGCAGATAATCGCATCAGGGAACAATTTGTATGCTTCTGTAATATCATTTATGACATTTGTTGTGTCGTGGCTCCAATCGATATAGATTAGATCCGGTTCAACTCCTGCCGCCTTGACTGCCAATAATCCTACGGTAGAATCTTTACGAACAGGGAATACTCTATCTTTATGATCCCACATATTGACAATGAACTTTTCAAATAGTTCGTTCACATCTTCCCTTTGTTGATGTTCAATGCTTCCTTTCCAATGATCGATACAGATAATACTTGCATTAGGCGCGAGTTCCAGAAAATGAGAAGCTGAACAACCCATGAATGAGCCACCATCAATGATAACTTTCATTTCAGGAGTGATTATTTCCTCGAACATGCCAATATTGACACCATTACACCATCCGGTCGGTCTACCATTTGTAAAGTCTTTCTCAATACTTGGTTTGACTGTCGGATACGGAAAACTTACTTTTAGTTTATTCATTGTTTTGATTCTCCTTTTTTATAAGTTTACCACATTTAATACAAATATCGTGGATATATGTTTTAGATTTCGCTGCGGTAATAGTTTTTGTAATATTACTAGGCAATATCATATTTAGAATATCATATAATTGACCGCCATCTATTTCGCCCTCGTTATATCGAGGTCTAAATTCGTGATTGCATAAACTCATTTCAATAACTCCTTGATTACATTATGTTCATTAATTTTATCGTGAACGAGAGATTCGCCACGCGGATATGCTGATATTGGGTGATGAAACGATTTAACAACTGTACAACCGCATAGTTCAGCTTCATAGTCTCGATAACACATTTCACCCCAACCGAAAGGTGATACAATATATTTGGTATTCAATAGTTTGTCAACAAATTGTGTAAAATTAAGCTTCTTGCTGCGGTGTACTTCAACATTAAAACCTTTTTCTCTATGTTGCTCAATTGACCTTATCCATGATTCACGATGCGCGGAAATCAATCTACCAGAGATACTTTCTTTATTGTATTCCACAGTACCAGCAAAGAAGTAATCAATAGGTCGCTCAAGAGTATCTTTAATTTCAGTTTTCTTAAGCATTTCAAATAATGTTTCAAGCCTGGTATAATGCAGGAAGTTGAAACCAAATTGTATTTTGGCAAAATCCTTTTCTGATACCTGCAGTGGTAATTTAGCATGTTCCTTAAATTCTTCTTCCGTTGCAAGTGTTTCTAAAAATACTCGTCCGCCTATTGACGGATCATTATGATATTTTAAGTCCGTATATGAATACATTTTTACGAAAGTAGTAACGCTTGGATGCGCAATTACTTTACGGTTCCTGATTTCAGCACTATCGCCGCGTTCAATTACTAAAAGGTTTTTATATCGTTCAAGATAATCCGGGAACGCTCTAATATCCTCGGTAGTCGTAATTGCATCGTATTTATCAGAAGCTTGAAGATCTTCAATGTACCGAAGATAGCATTCTGATAGTGGATTACTGTTTGTTAGTAGTATTTTCATTACTTCCCCCCTCTAATAATCTTGGACTTGGTTATCTTGCGCGGTTTTGGCTTCCTGCGAGTGCGGTTGCCATGCTTTACATTATCCAATGGACAATTCATCGGGTGATGTTGACTTCCGCATCTGTCGCACCATAAATCGTTGTTACTCACTGATAGCCTCCTCTGGATTGTCGTGTGTTGTGCCTGTGATTTTAATTTTTTCAAGTATTTCTTTTAAGTAGTTATGATCTGAAAATCCTATAAAATACTGGTAGCTCTCACCCTTGTATTGCCACCATCCAAAACCCCCGTTGTGATATTCGCAAATTAATGTTTCTCCGCTAGATAGCTCAAACTTGTCGTTTTCGAATAAAGGAACATCAAGCCCTGTGCATTGACCGACTGTTTCGGGGTCTACTTTATGTTTTGTTATTTCAACGCATGGATTGCCCTCATTTCCGTATGATTCGTTTTTGACTAAAATAAAATAATCATCACCACCAAAAACCCACGACCTATCAAGATAACAGCCAATAACCCACTCGCCATTATCAATCCTGCGACCTCTAAATAAGTATCTATCTATCATCTCTCAATCCTCCTTAAGTTCTGTTAGTATTTGGGTGGTGGTTAGCTTTAGTTGTTCTTCTCTTGTATCTCCAGTGCAGAAACATTTATATTCGCAATCGTCGCAGTACGAACGTGGGCATTGCTCAACCATTTCCTCAATCATATCCTCAACTATCTTCTCTAGTTTACTCATGGTCTGCTCCTGTTTTAAGTTTTGATAGTTCTTTTGCTAGTTCGCTTGTTGAAGTATAATAAGTTGGAATATGTTTAAGTCTTACACATTGTTTGTGATACCTACAGTCGGTGGGATTTGCGAAACATACAATAAATCCTGTACAATGGCATTTCATATCCCTCGCCAGCGTTTGACTCTCGTTAGTGTTCATTTAATAACCTTTTTTATAATTGACCTATATTTACCTATAATTGATTCCCATGAGTGGACTTCTGCAAATATGCGTGATTCTTTTGATATTCTACTGTATGTTTTCTTATATCCGATTAATTGGCGGATAAAATATTTTATGCTATCAACGTTGCGTTCAACGAATATGCAATTCTTGGCGTGTTCACAGGCTTCGCCATGATAACCGACACCTTTTACTATTAAACATGGAATACCTGATGCCATTGCTTCAAAAACACTATTTGAACAGCCCTCCGCTTCTGACGGTTGAGCATATATCATCAATGATCTGTAAAAGTCCGGCATTTCGTCAGGAGTAAGTTTATTATCAAGGTTTACTTCGCGATATAGAATTCCTAATTGCTCACAGGCTTCTTTAACCAATAATGAACCCTTTAAGTCTCCGCGATTACCTTTGCTATTCCCGGCAAATCCTACAACATACTCGTAATGTTTATCAGATGGTGAAAATTTAACTGTATCAACACCGCATGGAATAAGAGTAACATTTTTGAATCCTGCTTTCTTCGCTGCCTTTGTGGCAACTAGATTTTGGGTAACACATGCAGAGGAAACTTTTTTGTATTTGCGAGATTGTTCTATCCGCGTATCAAGATTAGCTCCACCGGTAGATAGTGTCCATATAAAAGGTTTATTAATCATTCCTACATTTTTTAGGAAAATATCAGGATAGCCACGCATGTAAACGAGGTCGCATACAGCTAATAATGTTTTGGAATGAGTGGAAAATTCTTTTTGTGGAACTATTGAAAAATCGTATTCTGGAAGATGTTTTGCTATACTTCTTGCTTGAGTAGTCCAACACCAATTCTTGTTGTCTACAAGAAATAAAATCCTTTTCCGCTTGGGGTTCACCTTTCGGCTCCATTTTAAAATTAATCTAACCTTATTATGTCTTAGAATAATACTTATACTTGGATTTGTCAAGAGAATTTCTATAAAAAAGTAAACATTTAACATTGTTTAAGGTGAAACGTTGTTCTTTTAAGTTGATAATGTTTTCACTATGCTTTACTTTGCAGGTAGTATAATGAATGCAATTTTATAGGAAAGACGATATGGAAAACATGGTTACACCAGATCCAAATTCAAAGGTACAGGACTTGTTTGGTCCATCGGAAGAGACTAAACCGAGCACTATTGTTGCCGAGCCTGCCGGAATATCTGAACAAGTCTTAAGTCTGCTTGCTGCTCATATACGAAATACTGTTAATTCTTACCAATTTGAGAAAGCATTAGTTCAACAAGAAATTGAAAGATGTAAACTCCAAGCAAGAAGCGAATATGATGAAGTAACCGTAAATAACTATTCTAAAACTGGCATTGGGTGTACTGATTATCAACCATTAACGGAAGCAAAGATAAATGTTGCTCATGCTATGCTGTTCGATATAGTTTATCAAGCTGGTGATAGACCGTGGATGATTGAACCTACATCGGAACCTGACCTACCTGAAAAGATTTATGCTGAAATAACAAAGTTATCCATAGAGGAAATGCAACGATGGGAAGCAGAGGGTATACAGTTTCATGCTGCGGATGCTTATCAGCTCGGTAATGACATGCGCCATGATTACGCCGCCTTGGTAAACGACGAGGCTAAGAAGCGAGCAGAGGCAATGCAGAAGAAAATGGACGATCAGCTTGAAGAGGGTGGGTTTTGGCAGGTAGTTGAGGGTGTAGCAAAAGATTTCTGTACATATCCAGCCTGTTTTATGAGAGCAACTGTCAGGAAAGAACGGACTGCTAGATTTTGTGGTGGTAAACTTGTAGAGGAAGATAAAGATTTAATCCAATGGGAAAGAGTATCTCCATTTCATGCTTATCCATCAAGGAACAATAAAGACTTAAACCGCGATTCATTATTTATGAAAGTTTCTTATAATCGCGCGGAAATATATTCATTAAGGGATACTCCGGGATATAATTCTTCTAAGATTGACGAAGCTTTAACTGAATTTGGCGGTGCTGGATTAGTTGAAAAGGATGCTACTGTAACCGATAATGTCGAAGCAAGTCGGTATGATGATTCCGATATGGAATATACCGGAACTGTTTCATCTGGCGTTATAGAGGGTTATGAGTATTGGGGAAACGTTCCTGGAAAGATGTTGAAAGATTGGGGCATGACAGAAGATTTTACTGATTTAGCTGAATATGCGATACATGCAATTTTAATAGGAAATTATATTATCTTTGCTGAATTAAATACCAATGCGTTAAATAGAAAACAATTTTATACCGCTTCTTATGAAAACGATTTAGATTCTGTATGGGGCGGATCTCTTCCCAGAAAAGTACGTTCTGCTCAGAATGGACTAAATTCAGCTAGACGAGCATTAATTACAAACATGGCATTGACTTCCGGCCCACTGTCTATAATTGATGTTGATGCTCTTGATAGTAGCATAGATCCGCTTGACTTGTTTCCTTTAAAATCATTTTTGTATCATGGCTCTGATCGAGTAGCAGGGAATAAATCTCCGGTTGAATTTTATCAACCAAGCGCAAATCTTAATCAATTATTACCAGTAATGGATAAGTTTTTAAAGGAAGCAGATGATTTTTCTGGACTTCCTCGTTATTCTCAAGGTGATGCTGCCGGAGCCCAAACAGGCGCGGCCGGTACTGCAACCGGATTATCAATGCTGATGAATGCACAAAGCAAAACATTTAAAAAAGTTATTGCTAATTTTGATTGTGGAATAATCCAAAAACCTCTTGAGGACCTTTATTATAGAAATTTAGCTGATCCTGAAATTCCTGACGAAACAAAAGGGGATATGCGAATAGTTACTCGCGGTGTATTAGGCATGTCAATAAAAGAACAAACCATGATGCGCCAGCAAGAATTATTGACGATGATTTTAGGCTCCGAGGTGTTAATGGGAATGATCGAGCCTAAAGGATTAGTTAAGCTCATGCGCGAAGTTGTTAAAAATTATGACATTGCGCCAGAACAGTTACTTCCAAATGATACTAAACTTGAGGAAATGGAAAATCAAGCACAGCAAAATGAAGCCTTAAGTGGATATGTTGAACTATTGAAAACGTCATTTGATAGCGGAATTATAGACGAGGATCAATTAAAGATGATGTTCCAAATGCTTAATGGTGGCGGACAGGGTATAATGAACGCTCCGCCGGCTCCTGAACAAGAACAAGCACCACAAGCAATAGAGGAGAACCCGAATAATGTTTAAACTTGAAACAGCTAAAGAAAGAGAAGCATTTAAACTTTTAAAAGGTCATAAATTTGCTGACATTATGAAAGATGTCCTCAAGCGTGAATTGAATATGCACCATAAAATTATGGAAAATGAAATTGATACCAATGCGACAAACGTATATAAAGGTCGTTGTCATGCTATAAGAGAAACATACAAACTCTTTAATGATGATCCTAAAGATGGAGCAGATAACTATGTAGAACCTATTGCTCCTGTAGTAAAAGAAGTTGTAAAAGTAAAATGGTATATGAAAATAATTAATAAACTTAAACACCAACCGGATACCCAAAACGGCCCGGTAAAATAAACGCTGGATACTCGAAAGAACCCGGCAAGGAAGTAAAAGATGGCTGAATTAGAAAAAACAGCGGCAAAAGAAGCAGAGGGTAAGAAAATTATTGATTCTATTTTGGACGATAATGGATTGCCAGACGCAGTAAAAAACAATTTAAGGGATGCTGTTAAATCAGATGCAGAGACTTTTGGTAAAAAAGAGCCTGCGCCTAAAGTTATTCCTGAACCTGTTCCTGCGATTGTTGAAAATGCCGAGACTGTCGATACTCTTAAAGTTAAAGAACCGACGGAAGTAGTGGAAGAAGTTGTTGATAAAAAGTTGGAAGTTAAACCGGTAGTTGAAACGGCTGAGGAAGTAATTCCTGAAACTCCATCTAATTATGAACAAATGTATTTGTCATTGAAAGGTAAATACGACGCGGAAATTCCTCGTTTAATAAAAATAGCTAAGTCGAAAGATGATGTTATTGATTTTTACAAGGATGCTAATAAAATACTACAAGGGAAGCTTGATGCTCCTCCTGTTAATATCCCTGTCGAAGATTATACCCTTACTGATGAGACTAAGCAGAAATTCGCGGATATGGGTTTTGATGGAGAAGATTTAGGATTGCTTCAATCAACTATTGATGATGCTACCCGTCCTCTTCGTGAACAACTCGCAGTTAAAGCAAAAGTTGTTGTGAATACTGGATTACAGGCATTTGATAGCTTATTAGTTTCTGATGGCTATATTGATTCTGTTTCCATGAAAAAACAACCTCAATATGATTTTTCAATGCAACATTACGAAGATCGTGGCTTTACTCCGCAGGAAATTCTTGATTCGGCTATTAGTAAAAATGACAATAATGCGGCGGCAGACCTATTAAGGGATGTCCAGATGCAAATGGTTGAAGATGGTCGTTGGAAAGGAAAACACCCAATGGATAATCCTGAACCTGAGCCTGCTGCAGAGGCTCCGATTATTACGGCAACTCCTGCGCCAAAAGCTGTTTTTCCACACAGTGTTAATACTCCTAGTGCTCCTATAGTTAAGGACGAGCCATTCGCAGTTGATTACATCGAAAAACTTTCTATGCAGCTTCAAAAAGGTAAAATTACCGAGGAAGTGTATGAGAAAGAAAAAACCAAATATCTTAACCAGTTAATGAACCAATAAAATCTGGTTAATACAATAGAAAGAGGTCAATTATGGCTTTAAATTCAACAGCATTTATACCACAAGTGTGGTCGTCTCTGATGGTCGCGGCTTTGTACGCTTCTACAACTCTCTCAATGATTGCTAATACCAATTACGAGGGCGAAATAAAAGAACAAGGTAACGTTGTCAAAGTTCGTATCACCCCGCATATCACTATTCGCGACTATACTCCTGGTGTAGATCTCGAAATTGATGAACCAACAAAAGCATTGATCGATCTGGACATCGACAAAGCTAAATATTTTAACTTTCCTGCGGAATACGTAGAAGTTAAACAGTCAGACATCCCATTCGTAGCGAAGTTTGCTGAATCGGCTGGTAAAGACATGAAAATTGCCATCGAACAGGGTGTTTATGCAGACATCTATTCTGATGCGCCTGCCGCTAACTCCGGTACTGGTGCCGGTCTTATCAGTGGTAATCTTGATTTGGGTACTGCTGCAGCTCCGGTTTCAATTACGGCGCTGAACATTGTCCAAAGTATTACTGACTTACAACTTGTTCTTGATGAACAGAACGTTCCTGTAGAAGATCGCTGGTTGATTCTTCCATCATGGGCTCATTCTATTCTGATTCCGAATGATGCGTTTGCCGCTAATACTTCTGGTGATGATAAAAGTGCTTTGCGTAAAGGTAAAGTTGGTGACTTTTCTGGATTTAGCATTTATAAAAGTAATAACCTGCGTACAGTTGCAACTCTCGCGAGTGGTGATGATGCTACACAGACAAATGTTATTTTCGGTCACAAGGATAGCCTAACATTCGCAACGCAGCTTTTGATTAACAGCGAAAAAGTAACCTCTGAGCATCAATTCACGGATTATTACCGTGGACTGCATGTGTACGGGTACTTGGTTTGTCAACCGGAATCTTTTGGTGCCGCAGTTTGGACTAGAGGATAAGAGTTAAATCCGTTCTTACTCCGTGTTAGATAGCGCGGAGTAAGTTTTACTCATAAATTAACAAAGGTAATTATTATGAATGCAAAAAAAGCAAAAACCAACGACAATCAAAGATTTCTACAACATCGCGTAACCAAGTGTATATTTCCATATACTGATATAGAAGCAAAAAATCCAAAATTTATAGTGTGTACTAAAAACGGCATTGCTATTGGCAGTGGCATCGAGGCTGGCGATATGAATAAAAGTATCGAAGCCCTTGAACAGACTATTATCCAAAAGGATAGAGAAATTTCTAATCTTAGTGTTTACGTTATGGAACTCGAAGCAAAGGTTATGTCCGGTCGTAGCAGAAAAACTGAACGTGAACAAGAACTTATACACATGGGCCGAAAACCATTAATGGAAGCAGCATTATTAGCAGGGATTGATAGTGCTCCGCAGAAGTTTCACAAAGGCAAAGAGCCTGATTTAGTAATAGCTATTCTTGCTCTTGAATTTTCCGAACCAGATAAGGAATAAATAAAAATGTTTAATGCAAGCGCAGTTATTAATACCGTAAAACTAAAGCTCAGATCTAATCCTGTTAGCTCTGCAACTTTTGTGCTTCTTGTCTCTGCTGATATATTGACAAGGATCAAGTTGAAATTTCAGTCTACGTTTACGGCTGTTAGTGCTAGTGCGGTGTTGTCTAACGTGCGTATTGCCCTTAGTGATACTGTCGCGACTTATAGGTGGTCAGATGGAGTTTTGTCTACTTATATCCAAGATGGTATCGCCAATATTAAACAGAAGCGCGCAGATGCAATCTCTCCGGATGGCTCTGTGCGTGATGGGTTCGCAACTGCATTATATTTTTATGCTCTCGCTAGGGCTTATGATGATGATGCAGGGTTGACTCCTAATAATAAATCTTTATCACAATCTTATGATGCTCAATACCAAAACGAATTAGAGATTGCATTATATTTTTATACCGACACAAACATATCTACAAGTATCGCTGCGGCTATATCTACCGTAAAAAGTAAACGCATTGATGCTAATTATGCTTATGACGGAACCGTTTTGGCTATATCAACAATAAGAGATAGTTTCGCTGATGCAGTTTATTTTTATGCGTTAAGTGATATTTATTCAAAAGATAATCCAGCTTTATCACAGAGCTATGAAAAGGAATTTTACGATAACCTGGGTACTGTTTTGTATTTTTATCCTGAAACTGTTCTTTTAGATGGCATTAATAATGGAATTCAGGCGGTATTTAGGGATCGTCCCGATGCTTATTTGACTGACACAGGACTGTTAAGGGATTCAGAAATAACCGTAGTAGTAGATGGAATTATTGATTTACCTATTATAGTTAAAAACGCAATTATAAATTTTACTGCCTATGAGGGTGTTCTGGCAGTCAAGGAAGATGCAAAACTGGCAACTTTATTTTTATCAATATACAATAAGGAGGTCGGAAAGTAATGGAACTATTAAATGATTTATATCCACTTATTCAACCATACATGACCGGAGCTGTTAAAGCGGTAATAGTTCAATCGGTTCGTTTGGGTGCAAGGCGATGGTGTCGTGAAACTGGCGGCTGGCGGTCTACTCATACTCAGGATAGCGATAAAGACGAATTGACATATACCTTTACTCTCGATTCCTATGATGCGATAATGCTTCGTGTTGTTTCCGTAAATATAAACGGCTCACAATATGACCTTGAGGAAGATGATTATACGGTTGCCGATGATAGATTGTCAATAACTTTACAAAATGCACCTAGTTCAAGTGAGACTGACGGCATGGTGATTGTTATTTCTATGATTCCAGAACTTAATGCTGAACAATTAAGCAATCCTTTCTTCGACCGCTGGTTTGAGGCGATATTGGCGGCGGCAAAAGCTGATATGTATAAACAGCCAATGAAACCATATACTGATTTAACACAATATGATCTTTGCAATCGTGAATTTACAAGGGCGGCAGGAAATATGAAAGTTGAAAACTTCCGACAAGCCCGGACTTCTAAAAATAGAATAAAAACTGAATCATCAAGGACTATATGGGGGAGATCATGGGGAATTTAAATGTAACACTTTATATTGATATACCTAGCAAGGCTTTTACTGTGCAACCTGACCCGTTGAATAAGCGAGATTATGTTGATTTAGCTGTTTTTGAACTTACTGATAGTATTATTTCAGCTAATACCCTTATGTCGATAGATTACGAGGGCAATACCGTTGCAACCGCTGCGGTTATATTTTCTGGTGGAAATGCTATTTTCCCTATGAATTTAAATTCATCTGAATTAATCGCTATTTTTGCAGGTAAAAGTGATAGCTACTCGGACAACTTTAATATATTGATTCAGGATAATGATAATGCAAATATACTTTTAAATACGCTTATTCCTATTAAGAATATTCCGGCAGTTGATGATTCTAGTTATGGCGGAACTCCTCTTTATGATGATAGTTTGGGAAATTTAACAGAAGATACCTCTAATATTTTAACAATAGTTGGTGGAGGGCTTGCTACATTTGGCGATGTAACTTTACAAGTCAAGACCGCCGCAACCGCACAATCTGGATACTTAACATCAACTGACTGGAATACATTCAACGCTAAGAGCAATCTCGCTTTAGGTGAAACATCCGTAACTGCTTATCGTGGAGATCGTGGTAAGATTGCTTACGACCATACTTTGCTCGTTACCGGCAATCCTCATGTGGTTACTGCAACCGAAGTTAATTTAGGTAATGTTACGAATGAATCAAAAGCAACCATGTTTACGAGTCCTACATTTACCGGAACCGTAACATTGGCAACTCCTTTTACTTTAGGCGCGATTTCAGTAACGACTACTGGAACGCAATTAAATTATTTAACGAATGCGACCGGAACAACTGGCACAAGTTCGACAAATTTAGTATTTTCTACTTCTCCAACATTGGTTACTCCGATATTAGGAGTTGCAACCGCTACAAGTATTAATAAATTGACAATTACAGCTCCGGCTACATCTGCGGTTTTAACCGTTGCTGATGGAAAAACATTTACTGCTTCAAATACTTTGACACTCACCGGTACCGATACATCAACTTTGAATATCGGAACAGGCGGAACTTTGGGAACTGCTGCATATTTAGCAAGTGGAAATTTAACCGAATCAACATCAAGTGTATTGACAATTACGGGAGGAACGAATGGGGTTCTTGGTAATGTTACAATATTGGTAAAAACCGCCGCAACTGGACAATCAGGTTATCTTACTTCTGCTGATTGGAATACTTTTAATAATAAACAAGATGATCTAGGCTTCACGGCAGAAGATGTGGCCAATAAGGTAACATCTATCTCAAGCGCTTCAACTGATACTGAATACCCATCTGCAAAATTATTATATGATACGGTTGCTGGTAGTGGGGATATGGTCCTTGCAGATGTTCAGAGTGTAACAGGATTAAAAACTTATGATACATCTAAATTAGCAGTTAAAGGAACTTCGACTGGAGTAACTTATTTCGCCTCTGTTGTATCTGGAGCGACATCATATACCTTAACATTGCCCTCTTCTAATGATACTTTGGTTGGTAAAGCAACTACAGATACATTGACTAACAAAACCTTAACAAGCCCTGCATTCAACGGTACCATTACAGGTGATGCTTTTTTAGATGAAGATGATATGGCAAGCGATAGTCCCACCAAACTAGCCAGCCAGCAGTCTATTAAAAAGTATGTTGATGATAATGCTGGCTCTAGCGATATTGTTTTCAACGACCAAACAGGCACGACTTATACGCTTGTCTTAACGGATGATGACAAGATGGTAACAATGTCAAACGCTTCTACAAACGTGCTGACAGTACCTCTACACGCTTCCGTGGCTTATTCTATCGGTTCGGTTATCGCAGTCAAGCAGATTGCCGCAGGTGTTACGACTATCACAGGTGCAACAGGCGTTACGGTCAACGGAGTTTCGGCAGGAAGCAACGCTTTATCTGCTCAATACGATACAGGTATACTCACATACAAGGGTTCTGATGTTTGGTATTTAGATATTACCCCTGCAAGCGGCTCAGGTTCTCAAGCAATGTACATCGAAGCAAATATCCCTAATAACAACTCAGAACTAGCCTTACACTTTGAATTGCAGATATACAGCGATGCAACTTACGACACGCTTGTTGAAAGTTTTAATACTTCAAGTTCTCAAGCAAACATTCAGCTATTCGACGGCACGGATTGGGTGGCAATGCCCGCAGGTGGGGCGATTAAAGCGTACTACAATAATCATATAAGATTTGCGTTACAAACTGCAGTAGCAGGTGTTAATTACTATACTCGGATCAGAACACTATACAATAGCACAGGTTCAACTTGGGTAGCACTTTCAGATTATTACGCAAGCACATATCCTAACTACTCAATGATAATCCCCGAACTTTCAGCGGTCGCAATTACTGCATTGACAAAAGATAGTAATACAAACGCTTCCGCATATCACAAGCATAGTTCTGTTGAATATGACGAGGGCTCAGAAAGCGGAGCAGTTTCACTTGATTTTAGCAGAGGCGATTATCAGCAAATAGCGACAGTTGTTGCAACTCCAATTACTTCACTTACAATGACAAATAGCGGAGAGGGTGATTGGCTAGTTATCGAAATTGATAACGCAAACGCCACAACCGTAACAATAAATGCTATTGCAATTATAGGTGCTGGAGATACAGGAACTTATCTAGTCGCAATCGGCAACGTGGGCGGAGTCATAACATTTGCGAACAGCAAAACGGCGGTGGTATAATGCGAGCTATTGATGCGCTTAGGTTGGTTGGTGGTGGGGGTGGGGGAAGTATTGTTACTGTTACTAATTTTGTTACTACTGATATAACCCCAACTTTTGACATTATCTCAGCTAACGGCACTACATTAACGGTAGATTGGGGAGATGGTACAATAGCGGAAGATTTTGCAATGACAGGCTCAAATGTTGCTGTTCATAGAAATTATGGTTCGGCAGGAACTAGAACTATTACTTTTAGTGGAACTGGTAATGCTCCAATGACTTATTTATCATGCTACGGCAACTCATTAACATCCTTAGACGTGAGTACGAATACAGCGTTGACTGATTTATATTGCCACGGCAACTCATTAACATCCTTAGACGTGAGTACGAATACAGCGTTGGCTTATTTATGGTGCTACGGCAACTCATTAACATCCTTAGACGTGAGTACGAATACAGCGTTGGCTTATTTATATTGCCACGACAACCAATTAACCACCTTAGACGTGAGCACGAATACTGCGTTGACTTATTTATTATGCTACGGCAACTCATTAACATCCTTAGACATGAGTACGAATACAGCGTTGACTTATTTATCATGCTACGGCAACTCATTAACATCCTTAGACGTGAGTACGAATACAGCGTTGACTGATTTATATTGCCACGGCAACTCATTAACATCCTCGGAAATTAACGGAATTTTAGCCGATTTAGTTTCTGCTGGAGTATCTAATGGAACTTATGAAAGCAATAACCAAACACCATCAGCACCGCCAACAAAACAAGGAATAACAGATAAAGCAACTTTACAGTCTAGGGACTGGACAGTAACAACAGATTAAGGAGCAAATATGAAAAAGTTTTTAACAGCATTATTTTTAACGGCAACCATTTATGCAAGTGCTTGTTGGTTTACGGCGACCGATTGGCAGGTGGTATATTTTACTTCTGTGAACGAAACGGATATAACGCCTGATTTTAGTGCTGGTTATCCAACGGTAACAGTTCCAGAAGCAGGAACGCAGAATATACCAGCGACAATATGCGTTAAGATGGTGCCGAGTGTAACCAACGGAACACCTATCCAACAGGCTTTATTGCAATGGAAATACTCATCAGGAACGAAATGGAAAACAGTAAATAATTTAGAAAGTTTCACATGGGTAATAGATTTTACGAAACCGATTCCAATATTTGGGAGTTACAACTTTAATCCTGCTGGAGTACAATCAGGTGATGTTATATTAGTGAGATTACAGGTTACGGATGCGACAACAGTAAATGCTCAAATTGATGTTGATACAACTGCTGAGGGAACAAATGGCTGGCAAGACCAATGGGTCTTTTCAATGACAGTCGGAACGGTAAGGAGATAATATGAAATACTTAATACTAATTTTAATGATGTGTAGCTTAGGTTTATTTGCACAAGAAGATTTGCCGACACAAGCAGAACTTGATGCAATGGACTTAAAGAACGAGGCGGTAATTGCTTTGCCTACACTAGTACTTGCCGAAATAGTTCATCCAACTATGATAGAGAACGTTTCTCTTACAGCTGAAGATATCGCCACACTTACAATAGATAATCAGATGATTGGTACTTCAACTATTGATACTAATTATATTAACTCTATTCTTATTGGTACGAACACTATTAGTTTAGATTCACTAGGACTCGGAACAGATAATGCGGTAGTGAACGAAGCTGATGTCATCAAAGCCTTGATGGCTAGAATGAATACAGTCAACACAGTGATGATGAAAACAAAGAGAATAAGAACAGCTAAGATTCTTGAGCCATCACTTGATGAATACATGGCGTTCAAATCCAGCACCTCTTTTATCAAAGACCGTTACACTAAGACAGGTGATAAAGGTTTCCGCAAAAAGAACAGAAGCATGTTCAAGAAATGGAAAGCGTTTAATAAGAAGAAGTTTAAGACTATTAAATATATACCATTCACAGATACTAAGCTAAAGATGATTTCTGAGATACGAAAAGGTGGCAATAAGAAAAACCTTAGAGCCGAACTAAAGTATTTTAAGAAGATGGGTTATAACGCTGTATTAGCTTGTTGGAGAGGTGGTGGAACTAATCCTCTGATAAAAAGAATTAAGATAGCTAAGAAGCTTGGATATAAAGTTTGGTTCACATTTGGTGGTAAAGAATCAATACACACTCCAATCTATCTGCCGTCCAAAATGTATGGTAAACGTTTACAGGAACTGGCTAAAGTCTGTGATGGCTTTGTATTAGGCTGGCGTAGAAGTAGCAGACACTTATTCCAACCTGAAAAAGGCTGGACAAACTACACTTTACAGCAAGTCCGTAAGGGTAATAAAAAGATATTGCTATTTGGTGAAGTTTACTTTGACTATAACTCTGAAACAAGAAAGCATGGTGATGTAGCTTATAATATCCCTGCCAACATGTCAGGAGTGATTACAGTAAATTGTGGAGTTGGCAATAGTTATGCTAAAGGTGTAATGAACTTTGTCCGTAAGAAGACTTCATTACCTTTGATAAACGTTGTAGTGGGTGAAGTGCCCTATTACATGAGCAGAAACAATACACATAAAACTAAACAGGAGAACAGAAGTATTATTGCAAGAATAGAAAAAAGGTTTATTGATGCTGGATTCGCTGGCACAATAACTTTATCAGGCGATGGTAGCGATGGCAACTATCCACCTAACATAACCGACAACGTTGCTCAATCCGAGTGGCATGTCACAAATGGAGAATAAGATGAAATTCTTACTCACAATGTTGTTAGCTGTAATGGCTATCGCAAGTTACGCAAAGCTTCACAACGCAACTGAATGGAAAGCTGTAAAAGCAACTAAAGACAATGATGCTATTATCGCTTATTGGGCTGATGTAACTAATCAATCAAAAGCTAAATTTTATTATTCAACAATTACCAAAGCAAGACGTGATAATCTCAACACAAAACAGGTTAAAACTATGGTAGATGCTGAGGCTGTTATCTGTGGTATTACTGATACTGATTTAATACTGGCGAGAAAAGTGCAGGTCATTCATAATACGGTTAGAGACTACCAGTCTGCTTTAGACCTATGTTTAACAGGCACAGGAAGACGGGCTAAAAGGTATCTTGGACATTGCTACCTATCTTTAAAACGTTATGATGAAGCAGTACCAGCATTTAAAGATGGTGGTAATTTATACCAAGCTTCTTATCATGCTTCAATGTATAACATTGGCACTAAAGCTGAACAGTTTGCTTTAGCTAGTCAAGTACTACTTGGTAGGCGTTTATCTGTTGCTCGGGCTAATAAGATATTCAATATTCTTACTGATATTGACTTAGATGAAGCAGAAGTTTCGGAAGTGGATTATAAGAAAATGCTCAAGAAACTAAAACGTAAGTATGCCAAAACAGTCAAAACTACTGTTGAGGGTGTTACTAAGCGTGAGTACGTCTATGAAGATATGAGAGCAACTATTATAGACTTGCTTAAAGACCTGTAATTAGTGTTTTCTTAGAGTGCATCCTCGGGTGTGCTCCATAGAAACTATTAACATAAGGACATAACATGAGCATAAACTTTTACAGACGAGTTGCGAATAAGGGGGCGGTGATGGTTGCGCAAGTGGTTGATTGGGTAGCGATTGGCCGTAACACTCTTACTGGTGTTACTCAGATAATGACATCTCTTGACGGTATCACATGGACAAACAGGATAAGTTTACTTACAGGAAGTTATGGATCGTGTGCCGCATGGAACGGCTCACTTTGGGTTGTTGGTTCGCTTGGCGGTATAGCTACTTCCCCTGACGGCACAACATGGACTAACAGAATAAGTCCTATAACATTTATTAATGATATAGCATGGAACGGCTCATACTGGATTGCGGGTGGAACGTCTATCAATACTGACGGAACAGGAGCAATAGCTACTTCCCCTGACGGTATAACATGGACCGACAGAACAAGTTTATTCACATGGGCAGGGTCAAGTTGTCGTGGCATTGCATGGAATGGCTCGTATTGGTTAGCGCTTGGAACTGGCGCTAGCAAAATGTCTACTTCCCCTGACGGCATAACGTGGACAAGCAGAACAAGCCCGTTTGATAGCGATGGCTATAAAGCCGCGTGGGGTGGATCACTTTGGGTCGCGGTAGGAAACGATACACGTAATTATGCAATAGCTACTTCTCCTGATGCTATAACATGGACCTCGCGCACAAATCCGTTCACCAGTAGTGCGTATGACGTTGCGTGGAATGGAACTCTTTTTGTTGCAGTAGGGGCGAATGGAGCGCTTATAGCTACTTCCCCTGACGGCATAACGTGGACAAGCAGAACAAATCCTTTAAATGTAATTAGGTCTGTTGCGTGGAATGGAACTCTTTTTGTTGCAGTAGGTAGAGCGGTTTCCGCCCATAATGCGGTTGCTACATCCCCTGATGGGATAAATTGGACATTAAGGTCTACGCCGTACCCATTTACCGGATTTTCTTCATCAGGTATTGCATCATCAAACGCACCTAATTTATATCCAGCAGTTACACCATAAACAAAGGAGCATAACATGACTATGAAAATGAGGCTGAGTAAAACGAAAGTCAAAACACTATCAATAGAGGAAACCAAATGTTAATGGAAATCGGAAAAGTCCAAGCTGAAACATTAAGGCTTGCTTTAAATATCGCCCCTGATTACAAATGGGCTTTATCTCATCGCCCCGATTTGGTCGAACAAGTAGCAAATGGCGTAGGTTCAGAAACAAGCATTTCTTATCATGTTACTCCTGATACAGTTTGGGGGTTGAATATTAACCCTGGATCGCATTGTCATGATTGGATGTATACTTTCCCTATGTACTTCCCTAGTGTTGCGGATGGTCTCGCCTGGAAGCAGTTGTCAGATCATTGGTTTGATTTGAATGTTGATTTACAAATAAAAGACTATGCCGGATGGTTTGAATCTTTCAGATACCGCAGAAATAATATTTATGAGATGTGTTTAGCCGGCGCAGGCTCAGATGCGTTCTGGATAGACAAGCAATTACCGCCTGACTTTGAAATTTATTATAGCGATAGACCTGAATGTGATCCTGAAAAAATGGAATTATATCGAAGCATAGAATATCAAATATCTAATAAAATTGAGGAGACGGACTAATGACTAAACAAGAGAGATTGCTAATTGAGATAAACGAACGTAGTAAACGGCAAGAAGTTGTGCTGTTTGGAATAAATGGAGATGATGGATTATTAAAAGATATTCTTAAAATCTCTGATCGTGTTCTTAAGATTGAAACTTCAAGAAAAACTTGGGGAATAATGACCGGTATAGGATTTACGGTTATGACTATTGTGGTCGGAGTTATCTCAGCATCAATAGCTTTTTTCAAAAAATAACAATGGAGGCTGTATGAAATTTTTACTTTTAATGATGGTTTTATGTATCAGTTTATTGTTTGCTGGATGTAATAATATTCGTATTGTTGATAAGTCTAGCACCACGACCACAACAATTAAGACTGTCAAAGAAAAAGGCAAGCCTGATGTCATAGTCAAGGTTATTGTTCTTGTTATTAATGATATAATCACAATTAATACTGGTTTTACGGTTGGCACGCAAGGTTTGGGAACATATTACTTCTCCGTCTTGAGAGATTTAAAATTCATGTAAATATTTTATGAGACTGTCGTGGTCTTTTTTGCCTGGTCCGGTGTAAAAGCCGGATCTTTTTTATTAATACCTATTGACAAATTTAATTGCAGGATATATAATATAGTTTTAAGGTGCTTGATTGCATCAAGTGAAAGATAAACGCGAATAACTAAATATGGGAGCCAATTATGAGTTAATCCTACACTAAGCCAACAGAATATAGAATAACAAAGATGATATATACCGCATACTTTAAAACGTATGCGGTTTTTTATTCAATAAACATTTTATATACATGCCGCAAAATAAACATATATGTTAAAATGCCGAACATTATAGCGCAAAATCTATATCCATCACGATTTTTTACCAAGTCAACAAACTTATTCCGCAGCATAATGAGTTCCTTTTCAACTTTACCCAAGTCGTTACTGACAATTTGGTGCTGCTTAATGGCGTGATTTATAAGAACTTTGTGCTTTTCGGCTTCCTCTATTGTGTTATTACGAAGCGCCACTACTTTCAAATGTAATTTTTCACGCTTTTTACAGTTCTTTAATGCCTCTGATTGAATTACTTCTTTTAGCCGATTGATTTCTGCCGATTGCTTACTCATGGTCGTTCTCCTATTTTGGTTGGTCTGTTTGTGTGTATTGTCCTATTTGGCGAGTCCAAAACCCTGCTTGTTCATAATTACTTGCCTGGTGCATTAAGCTCAAGTCATATACTGCGCCTCTCTTGGAATCCCATTCAAGAAAAGATATTATACTTGAACCATCATCCCTAACTTTTTCGGTTAATAACATAGCCGATATTCTATCTCTTGTGTGTATAGGCATTTTTTTTGCCAACTTATTAACTATTTCTTCATCAATACGAACATAGCGGAATATAGAGTCGGCAATATTTTCTATTTCTTGTGCGCCAGATATTTTTTGATAACCCTCTCCGCTTTTTGGGTGGGCTATCAGACAGCAATGTACGCCGAACTCATTTACAAATGATTTTAAATTAGCCGCAATATATTCCTGCATCGAGAATTTGCCCTGCCCCATATTATTACAGAACACCATAAGGTTATCGAGTATGAATATTCTCACTCCAAATGATCGAGCAAGTTTTTTCATCTCAAGCAATAAATTGTCAAATAATGTCTTGCTGCTTTTCTTTAGTTCCGGGAACGCCTGTTTCATGGTTTCGCAGTCGGATAATAAAATATATTCACCATATAGTTCATTAAAATTGCTTAATGCTTTATCGCTGGCATAATACTCTATCCGGCCACCTATATTTTGACTAGATGATATTTCAGTATTTTCGGCACATAATCTGGCGAGTTTATTTTTTTCGCTTTCAATGGTCGTTTCTCCGCAGAACATAAAGCATTTTTCTTTTTGTTTGGCTACACTTATTAATCCCTGTCTTGTATAGGTGGTTTTCCCCTCTCCGCGCCGGCCGGTATAAAGAGACAAACATCCCATCCTATAACCTGAATCATTATAATCCTGCGTTAAATATCCGGTTGCAATAGACTTTTTCTTTTTATGTTTTCCAACTTTAATACTATTTTTAATACCCTTAATCTCTGGCAATATTGCTTTAACCAATCCAAATATTTCTACCGGATTATAATCGGCACTTCTCAAATACTCATTTACATCATTTGTGGGAAGTTCTATTTTTGATAAATTATACCCCTCTAGTAATTCACTTGCTTTTTCTAAAAATTCACTCCCTGCTTTATCTGAGTCGGGAACCAATATTATTCCATCGAAAGAATCGAGCCAATTTCGGCAAATATCAATCCATCCGAAGCTTTTAGAGCCAGATGGAATGCTGGAGCAGAGTATACAATCGTCTTTTTGAGCCATTCTAACGCACTCTCGCAACGATAGTGCATCAATCTCTCCCTCGCATATAGCTAGTAGTTTCTGTGTCTTTAAAAGGTGCATTCCGTACAATATATTTTGTCCACCTACCGGAGCAGTATATTTATTCTCCCCATTTTGACATTCCCCTATAATTCTTTGTTTTATTTTAACAAGCCCACCATCTCCAGGCAAACAATAATTAAAACAAATCCATTTTTCATCGCAGGTTATATGGTATTCTTTTATGGTTTCCTTTGAAATTCCACGCTGTACCAAGTATTCTATTCCACTTTGAGATTTTTCTTTTGTTACCGGCTCAATCTTTTTAAATTCAAACTTTTTAAATTCAACATTAGCTAAGTCATGGAGTATTTGCATTCTATCTCCGCGCGTTGCGGCATAATCACTAATATCAAATAAACGTCCGCAATCATGGCATTTAAAGTGAAACCCTTGATTATACCATTGAGCAGCAAAGGATTTACCTTTTTTATGATCACGGTAAGGACATTCATAAGCTGTGCCTTTTTTCTCAAGAGTCATGCCGGATACAATAATATCCTGTGCTGAATCACCTATTCTCTCTTTTAGTTCTTCTATTTTCATAATTTAATCTCCGGCATATCTTTGGGTGTATTTTCCACAAAATCATCATCAAACTGCGTTGGCATATTTTCGGCGTGTTTTAATAATTCGTCATTTTCTGAAAGTTTACCGCCATTATCTTCAACTACAACATTTCTAATATTTTTCCATTGTCCAGCTATTGCATCTTCAAGGCACTTAATGCGGTGTCTCTTAGGAATGTCAATTAACTTCCTATATTGTGCTTCCTGTGAAGCTTCTACCATTTTGCCATGTATTTCAAAGTATACTCCAAGCCACGATAAAAAAAGTTCTTTATATTCGGCCGGCATTTTGTCTTTTAATCTTTCAGAAATAGAATACTTTGTGTTAGCTAAGCTATTAGCTAAGCTATTGCTAAGCTTATTGCTCACCGATAGCTCATCCTTACTATTACTATTACCTTTACTATTACTATTACCTTTACTATTACTCTTACCTTTACCGTATAGTTTACCAGCTTCTCTCTTTGCCTTTACTGAACACTCTTGAGAAATAGGATATCCCCAAGTAACCAAAGATTTATTTTTCCAAGTCCATAGTTGCGTTGTTTCGTCTGCTTCTTGTTTTGTAATGCCAACTAACTGCATCCACTTGCGCTCGCCCCAATCTTTACAATTTTCTATTGTTCCAGAGTTCTCTTGCTGAGCGCAGTAACGCAATAGACATATCCATGAGGCTCTTTCGGTAGGCTCGCTACCTAAAAATTCGTGAGAAGTAAGTTTTTTTATTTCGAGGTTTAACCAATTCATTATAGCACCTCTAATTTATTTTGGCAGTTATCACAATATATATCAAATCTATAATAATCACCAATACGGTCTACGGTATTGCAATTCTTATTAACAATAGCCTGTCCACACATAGAACAAACACAAGGGCTGTAATCAACACATTTAAAGATACCATGAATGTCTTTTTCGTGGCATGACCAGCAAACGGTCATTAGTAGGTTATCGTCATATTCCCACGCCTTTAAACCATTAATATATCTAAGGTGGTGGACATTTAGGGATAGCGAATCAGTACCACAAATACGACAATGAAATTTATCCTTGAGTTGTATTTCTGCGGATCTCTTTTTCCAGCGGTTATCTTTTAATTGCTCATCATAGGGAATATATCTATTACTTATTTCCTGAAATTTCTCTTTTTGATCCATTGCGGACTCCTTGCGTTAATTTATCTACATCTTTAGCGGTATACTCAATAGCTTTTTTAATTCTTTCCGTAACCATCGCAGGAATATCATAAAGTTCTTGAATATCAGACAAACATCTTGCAGTCTGGCGGTTGTAGATTTTGGTTATTTCTTCTCGCATAGCGCGTTCCTTTTGTTAATACTATCCATATTATACTCCACAAATCATGTTTGTCAAACTATTTCAATTCATTTATTTGTTGTTTAATCGATTTTTCAAGCTCTTGAAGTTCTGGATAACTCCAGATTTTATAACTGCGGTCTAATTCATTGGTTATTGTAGGCTCGTAGTCGTGTTCTTCTCTATGACAGTTGCGACATACCCAAACAAGGTTCTCTTGACTCCAACGCCACCGCTTGTAATTGCAACTTAGAACGTGGTGAGCCTCAATCCCATAGTTTCCGCACTTCGCACATATTCCGCCAGCCTTGAGCCTGCATAGCTCTTTAGAAAGTCCGCCTAACCGCTTCTCTAATGCCTTAATATTAACTCTACTCATTATGTCCGCCTATTAATTCAGTTATAGCCAGCATTATCTCCGGCAGGGTCAATCTGCAGTCGTTATCCGCAAATCCACTCACAATACATAGAGTACCTTTAAACTCTTCTATATGCACACTTCCAGGGCAACCAGCGCACGATCTATTATCCTCACAAAACGCTATCATATCACTTGCCAGTTGTTTAAGTTCGGCTGATTTCATTTTATTTCCCCTCTATTTTGTCAAATATTTTAGCTAAACGGAATAATGAAATATCCTTAGTCCTAAACGCGGCATCTTTCATTTTTTGAAGATCATCAACAAAATCCATTTTACAGTCTTGACCTATTTTGATAATCTGCCGGATCTCGTCCATTTGCTCTTCGGTTATGGTGTATTGGATTTGAGGAGTGGGTAGAGCAGCTAGTCGCTCAACGGCCTTATCAAGTTCTCTGGTGTCTTTAATGCGGTAACTTTGTAGTCCATTAGTTTTAATATTGTTTATTAATTCGCCTTTGTCTGCCGAAAATGTTAGAATCCAGTTTATATTATATGGCACAACGTGGCAGTTTTCAACATTATTACAATCATCATCAACACACGCCATAAACTCGTCAAGTGTACGTCCACAGGCGGAGAGTTCTACTGGTTCTTCGATGCGATATTTATTTAATCCATTTTCTGCTATAAGAATGGAGAGTTCAAATTCGCCCATATTTGAAACATAATACCATCCAGGGAAAAGGTGTTTGGATTTACCTCTATTAATATCTTCATCAGAAATATGCACTTCAACATTAGAGCAGGTTTTATTTAAGCACTTGAAAAACTCAGCTAAATGCTTACCACATCCAGATAAAACATTAAGTTTATCGACTAATATTTCAACATCATCGATGAAACAGTCGTCTTTGAATGAGAATTGTTTAGAGCTATTATTATCAAATATATCCCTAAGGGTAGCCCACGCCGGCGCATAAATGGATGTTGGAGTGTATGTCGATATAATAAAAAACGGGTAAGCGACCTTTACAATTTTGCCAGTAAGAGCCCATTTAACTCCACAACTGAAACAAATTTTTTGAGCCTGTAGTGACTCCGCCTGTGTTACTTCCAGCTTCATATCCACCTTATCCGCTAATGCTTTGCGGAAATTAGGGTGGTCTATCGGGCTATCCTGACGAGCCTGTAAATATTGTCCATTCTTTTTACAGTTACCGCATTTGACATCCTGCCACTTTTCAGTAGAATTATCTTTTCGTTTTCCGTGGCAGGCGTTAAATCCGTCATGTTTTTTGAAATGCTTTTTCATCGTGTTGCTCCTTTATTATATCAATTCTTTTTTTGTCTGGAATATTAACCCCTAAAGAGGCAGCTAATACGATTGTTCTTTCCAGATAGTTAGAAAATTCTCTTTTGCTAAGTTTTGTAGTTGATTTACCTCTGTTAAATTCATGCTTGCAAATCTTGTGTAGTTCATTTGTTGAATGCCCCGTGTAATCTTCCATGTATCCTAAAACTACCCAATACATATCGTTCTGACTTATTATTCGTTCTGGATCGTGCCTCCGAAGAACCAGTTCGAGGTTTCCTTGATTAGCTTCTAAGGTTTGGTTCAGAACTTCTTGCTCCCATGTTGAAAGAACAAGCTTGTCTCCCTTACTAAATCCTCTAATGATTATTCCGAGTTCTGGCATTTATACCCTTGTAGCCATGTTACGATTGTTGACGAATTTGATACCAGCAATCTTTAAAGTGTTCTTGCTGGCTTTAGCAATATTCTTTAATGTTTTGACATCCGGTATCATATATTTACGAGGAATTTTTGATTCATCCTCAATAACTATATCCCAATTATCCGATATTGAAACTCCGGCAATCTTCTGGACTTCGTTCTCGCCGGAATACTCAAGCATCTTTAATTTGATAAGCTTTTCGGCATCAACCAATGGCTGTTGGTGCTCTTTGCGCTTGCCGGTTGCTTCCTTGTGGGCAGCATTGGCTTTTTCACAAATAGGATCAAAAGTTTCTTTAACTTTCTTAGCGAGAGCTTTAACCGTCTTGAGCATTTCACCAGCCTGCCCGTATGATAGTTGATCGTTGATTACGAGTTCGTTTGCGTTCTGTAATGCCGGTTGTAATTCTTGCTTCATTAGTTCGTTTGACATGATTATTTATCCTCTATTTTTATATTTGTGAATATCAAGAGCAGACAGAAAGATTTTCCGTCCGTTCTCTAAGTCGTGAATCTCTAATTTATATGAACCATCTTTAAGATAGACAGTCCATGCTTGTTTGGCGTTCTTCATTTCCTTAAACAATGAATACGCGCCGTGTTGAATTTCATGCGATATAGATTTTACCCCAGTCTTAATATCGATTATAATTTGTTTACGTTTAATTATTGCGAGTCTGTCCGGAGTACCAGCGAACCACAAATCAAGATTGCAGAGTTTTACTTCTATCATCTTGAATTTTGGGTTATAATCAGAAACAAAGGATTTCCAAGCATCAAGGTATCCTTTTAGTTCAGGATCAACCGTTGATTCATCAAGAGTACCTCGATCAAACAACTCAGAAGCTAAATGAGCAAACTCACCGCGCTCTTGGGCTATTTGAAGCATTCTTGCATTCACCATGCTAAAATTACTTAGTCCGGCTCCTGCAAGAATTTCTGACACAGAGGGGATAACTACCCCATTATACCTGTATTCATGGTTATCTTTGTTTAGGATTAACATTATGCTCCTGGAGCCGGAATTGTTGTATTTAAAACGTGATTACAAATTTCTTCATATACGTTTCTTTTGGTTTCTTCGTAGCGATTAATACCATAAGTGGCAAAAAGCCAAGCATCAACAAACTCTTTTGTGTATCCATCTGGCTTGTCGGTTTGACCCATAACGATAGCAAATAGGCGTTTCGCTTGGTTTTCGCTTATGCAATCACCAGCCGGAGCCGTGTTTTGTTGCCGCTCCTGCGATTGTGAAGCTGATTGTTGCTGTGCCTGTGGTTTCCGATAGGAAGCTCCGCCATCTTGACGAGCGTTCTCTTGAACAGCTTCTTCATCTAAGTCTTGGACAAATATATCAGAACAAGCGGTGGTAGTCAGGCATAAATCAATTTGCGCGCGCTTCTTTGCCATTTTGAGAACCGTATTCGCAATGTCTGCAGGAGTTTGACGAATTTGCTTAACACAGGTCGCGCTCTTGTCATTATAACCTTTAGACCAATATTTGCGCCTATGGGTTTCAACGGTTTCGTCATATTCTTCATCGCATACCGCAGCGCGCCAAGCATATTTTTTCTCGGCAGTAGAACATTCGCCAACACCATATCCAACCGTGTTACCGGTAGGGATATAAAAACCACGGCATTTAACGCGATAACGGAATTCGGTTCCATCACTTAAATCTTCAATGATTGGGTCAGCTCCTATTCGGAACATTGACAATATGACTTCTGAACCCGGCTTTAATAATACAGGTTTTTTGCCGCATCCGGGGATAGTGTCGTAATGACATCCTTTCTTCATAACCGATTTCATGGCCTCTTGGACGATCTGAACTTGTCCTTGAATTTCCTTTAGGGATTGAACTTCGCCCTTTTCCATTACTACTACTTCTTGCATTTCTTCATTCATAATAACACCTTATTTGTTATGGTTAATTAAAGTTGACTTTGCATCTTTGCATCAGCAACCCATTCATTTATTTCTTCTTCGGTTATTGATTCAACGCTTTCCTCTATAAGCTTTCCAATAAAAGCTTGAGATTCAGCGGAAAAACAACTCATATTGATTGGATATTCTTCACGCTTCAATACTTGCTCAATGCTTTTTTCGATAGGTCTACCACATTTCATCGAGTGAATTGTAGTATATACCTCTTTTGAATGATAAACTTTTTCGGTTGTAAATGACATATCACTCAAATCTACATCTACATCAGCACAGAGAAATAAATATTGAGTTTCGTCTTTTGCTGGATGTATTGCCTTTGATTCAGATAAATACAAAGTCTTATTCATTTGGAATATCCTCTTGTTGTTTCTTTTTCTTATTAACTTTCTTTTTCTGAAAGTCCTCTTTAACCAGCTTTGTTATTTTGTTGAATAAACTCATATTGATTACCTATTTTACTGGTCCGGTTAATATTCTAACTTTAGCGATAAGTTCGCCAAGAGTGGTACAGTCCGCAATGGTTTCGTCAGGAAGTTGTTCAATATTCAAATCCTCTTCGATCTCCAGGAGAACTCTCATTTCATCCAAACTATCCATATCAAACTCTTTGATGGTCGTGGATTCGTCAGCCTCTTTTAAATTACTGTTATTGATGAACGCATTGTAACATGTTTTTTGAATGTGATCGTAAGCCATCTGTAAATCTCCTGTGGGTTAATATTAGTTTGCTGTGTGTTCTTGAAACCATGCTTCAATTATACGTTCAACGAAGCCCTGCATTTTAATATCCTTGTTATCACAATGCTCTTTCACTTTTTTGTGAGAATCAATACTGACAACAAGATTTTTTACTGTTTTTTTCTTTTTTTCTGACATAATGCCTCCTTTGTTATTAAAATTTGCTTGTCTAGTTGCTCAACTGTTTTTCTAATTCTTTTATATCAGTGTTTAAGTCTTCTATTTCGTTGTCTTTATCAACACACTCACTTCTTAATTCAGCAGCGTCCATTGTTGCGTATTTTTCATGATGGGCTTGTACTTCGCTGGAATGAAAAGAGGGACAACAACTACTCTTACTACATATTTTACAACTCATTTTACTTACTCCTTTGGTTAAAATTTAATGTCAAACTGTTTAACTGCGAATAATGCTGGAACTATGGCAATCAACAAACATGGAAGATACCAATATGATCCGGCGATAGTGGCGAGTGTTAATAATACGGATAGAGTTTTCATTTCCCTTTCCTCAATTTACGAGCACGATTCTTAGCACTCTTTGTTTTATCTGACTTGATAATGCGTTTAACTTTATTACCAATAAGCTTGCCGTCCATGAGGTCTATTTCATGTTGGATAGCTTGAGCAACGTAACCAGTAAATTCATCAGTTTCGCCAGTAAAGCTATTTACCATGACTTCTACCATGAAGTGCCGTTTGATAGTAAACTTCTTATTGGGGATACTTAAACATGCCTCTTCCAGTTTATCCATTGCATCACTGCGATAAGTAATTTTAGGATTAACCAAGATTAGCTCTAGATCAGCTACACGGATATACCCAACACGTTTAGGAATGCCAACTTGAATTGCAGCTAGTCCGCATCCGGCAGTCCATGCAGTAGGTAATGCAGTCCTGATCTGGGAAACAATATCTTCAACTTCATCGAGTGTTGCTGGCTCTGAAACTTGCTTGAGAATTTCTTTATCCGTGATTATCATGTGTTATCCTTTTTGATTACGTTTATTGAATAGGATTTTAGAAATTGATGCTGCTTCGTCAATCCAGATACCGAACGGTTCAGCACCTTTTATTTTATCATCGCATTGAGCTCCGCCCGGTAGTCTTTGGTCTGTATCAGAGATTCTAACGTGGCAAACTTCCACCTTCTTAAGTCTTTTAAATACAGGGCAGTTTGCTTCGGCGCATTTGCTTTTCTTTTCATCCCATTGGCATTTATTGTTACCATTAAATAAAGTTTGGCAAATGCCGTACTCTCTTTTATTACAATGTTGCTTAAACCTTTTGAATCCAATGATCCGTTCCATCTTACCAACTCCTTATTTAGTTTATACCACTACAATACACTACAAAACAAGCATTGTCAATAGCAAATGTGGAAAAAAATGGAAAAAAATGTAAAAAAATACATTTAGCTCTTGACATATCGACAAATGAGGGTATAATTACTATATGCAGGTGATGATAACTTAAATAATAAGGTGAGATGATGAAAAAAGAAAAAGTAGTAATGGTAGGATTCAAGGGCTATTCAAAAGGATTAGTATGTAGCCCAGGAAATAAGCCTAAAAAGTACAAAGAAAATACAGTTTTCACAGAGGATAACGCCAGTATATGCAATAACGGTATGCACTTTTGCGCTAATCCGTTGTCAGTATTTCAATATTATCCACCAAAAAACAATAACGAATTTACAACAATTGAGGCTCTGGATAAATGCGATACAGATGATAATGTAAAGTATTGCACTAAAAAATTAAGAGTTGGTGTAAAAATTACTATCCCTGCAATTATTAAAGCTGGTATTGAATTTATATTTGAAAAAAGTAAAGTTAGTGATAGCTACTCTTCAACGTCTGCTACATCGGGCGACTCTTCAACGTCTGCTACATCGGGCGACTATTCAACGTCTGCTACATCGGGCGACTATTCAACGTCTGCTACATCGGGCGACTCTTCAACGTCTGCTACATCGGGCGACTATTCAACGTCTGCTACATCGGGCTACTATTCAACGTCTGCTACATCGGGCGACTCTTCAACGTCTGCTACATCGGGCAACTATTCAACGTCTGCTACATCGGGCGACTCTTCAACGTCTGCTACATCGGGCGACAATTCAACGTCTGCTACATCGGGCAACTATTCAACGTCTGCTACATCGGGCTACTATTCAACGTCTGCTACATCGGGCGACTCTTCAACGTCTGCTGTTAATGGTAAAAATTCAGTAGCGGTAGCAAATGGCAATGAGTGTAAAGTAAAAGGCGTATTAGGCTGTTATCTTGTATTAACCGAGTATGATCATGATACAGATAAGTTTTTTGCTAAAATGAGAAAAGTAGATGGTAAACATATAAAAGAAAATGTTTATTATACTCTCAAAGACGGTAAATTTAAAGAGGTTAAATAATATGAAAAAAATATTACACTTGACATTAAAAAAGAAATGGTTTGACATGATACTGTCTGGAGAAAAGACAGAGGAGTACAGGGAAAGAAAACTGTACTGGAGAAATAGACTGTTCGATAAAAAGTTCGATATTGTAAGATTTACTAATGGATATGGCAAAGATAAGCCTAGTTTTGATATTGAAGCAAAAGATATTTTTACAACATGTGGGATTATAAAATGGGGAGCTGAACCAAGGGTAATTTATTATACAATATCACTCGGCAAAATCCTAGAGACAAGAAACATTAAACCAAAGGAGTAACCATGAAAACTCTACTATCAGTATTAATCGTAGTTCTATTATGCAGTAATGTATCCGCCAAGAAGAAAATGATTCCATTTGCGAAACAGCTTATTATTACGGACATGGAGCGCGACATTAAGCTCCTGGATAACAAAATCAAGGATTACAAGCAACGTGCAATCAATCCTATGTCATTCGGATCATTACGAAGCAAGGATAACCGTAAAGGGTGGGTATACAGGGGTGGCGGAGATTTTAAGCAAAACGCTCAACCAATGTCAAAGCTTCCCAAAAATTATAAACGGAAGCATATCAAAATAGTCTACTACACCAAGAAAGAACGCAAAGTATACCTTAAGGCTAAATATTTGGCAATCGCGGCAAAGTGTAAGGTTGAAATGGATGCGCTGGTTGTGGAGTTGAAACAAATAATTGGTAAACCCAAAAGCAAGGTGAAAAAATGATTACTTTCACAATAGGACTAACATACGCAGTAATAGGGATATGGCTATTCGGGCTAATGTTGATAATCAATAGTAAGAGGGGTTGAAATGTATGAGTTGGCACTATTTACAGGTTGCGGGGGAGGAGTCTTGGGAAGCATGCTCTCAGGATATGTTCCTGTCGGGTTTGTCGAATACGAAAGTTCCAGAAAAAAGATGTTGCTATCCAGACAGCGAGATGGAATATTCCCAAGATGCCCTATCTGGGACGATGTTACAACATTTAGAGTTGATAATCCAGAGTGTCGAAGCTATTTTGAAATCATGCGACGAATCAAAATGCAACTCATGGTATCAATGGGATTCCCTTGCCAAGATATATCCGCGGCAAATCCAGACGGAAAAGGATTGGACGGGAAAAGAAGCGGACTATACGAAGAGGGAATTAGAGTTATTAGAGAAATCAGACCAACAAGAGTGCTTATTGAAAATTCACCAAATCTCATTAATAAAGGACTTAAGCGAATACTCAAAGAACTTACCTCAATGGGGTATGATGCTAAATGGGGAGTTATTCCAGCTACCATCGCCGGGGCAAATCATAAAAGGTGTAGATTGTTTATTATTGCCAACTCCAACAAAAAGCCAAGACCACAAGCCATTGAGATTGCTAGCACCATCAGAGCGCAGCGGCAAACATGGGAAGATGCTTTGTGCAGTATTAGGGGAAGAAAATCAACAGTATCTCGGGCATTACATGAGTCCGATATTATTAGAAAAAATAATGATGTACCCGATAGGATTCACAGGGCAAAAGCCATTGGAGACGGACAAGTTCCAGGAGTGGTTAAATTCGCACATGGAATATTAAATTAAAGGAACTTCACCATGCTAAAAGCAGACCACACTCGACTTCATTCCTGCGGACACAATCAATATAAGAATAACAAAACTATAAAAAGCGGAGAATGGACAGAATGAAAGATCACAAATTCAGCTATGAATGGAAATTATCTGACGGCTATCCGGCGCCAGGTATAGAATATCACGGTAGTAAAGTCTTCAGTTGCTTTGCGTGTGGTGGTGGCTCTACTATGGGATATAAGTTAGCTGGATATGATGTATTGGGTTACAATGAAATAGATAAACGCATGGCAGAATGTTATGATGTTAATCACGATCCAAAACTTAAATACGTTGAACCTATCCAAGACTTCAAACAACGCAAAGATTTACCACCTGAATTATATGACCTAGATATATTAGATGGATCCCCACCATGTTCAAGTTTTTCAATGGTTGGTAATCGTGAAAAAGATTGGGGAAAAGATAAAAAGTTCCGAGAGGGACAATCAAACCAAGTTTTAGATACATTATTTTTTGACTTCATAGACTTAGCGGCAGAACTTCAACCTAAAATTGTAGTCGCAGAAAACGTAAAAGGGTTAATGCAGGGATCAGCCAAAGAATATCTATATAAAATACATGATGCGTTTGTTAATGCCGGATATAAACCTTGTTTTAATTTACTCAATGCTTCAACTATGGGAGTACCACAAAAACGTGAACGTGTATTCTTTATAGCCATCAGGAACGACTTAGCAGATAGCCTTGAATATGAAGATATGTTTAATGAGATACCATACATTGATTTAAAAATTAATGAACCTGAAATAGTATTTAATGAAATAAAAACCACCGGTATAGACAGACCTTTATGCAAAGGTTTATTAAAATATTTTAAATTACGAGATAAAGCCGAAACATGTATGGGTGAAACAAAAGAGAGAATAGATGGTAAACGTGGATATTTTTCTCAAATGTATCAATCAGATAACAAACCATGCTATTCAATAACCAGCAATTCAGCCGATGGATCATGTATTGAGCCAGGAAGATATTTAAACAATGAAGAAATTATACTAGCCCAAACATTTCCTAATGATTATAACTTTATTTCGATTGATTACAAATACCTTTGTGGCATGTCAGTACCTCCAATTATGATGGCACAAGTAGCACATAGGATATATGAACAATGGATTTGCAACTTACCCCAGGACACCCCATGCTAAAACTACTAAGGCTAATACAAAGCCTCTTCTATTCAAAGCAAGTCATGAAGTGGAAGCGGTACAAGGATACTAAACCGGTAATAATACTTAAAGAGAGGGTGAAGTGATGAATGGGAAAGTGATACATTATTATAATGGTGAAATTCTATGCAACAAAACATATAATTCAACATGTTTAGAGTCAACGCATTGCTCGCAAATGGTAACATGCAAAAACTGCAGATGGCTATTATCTAGGGATAAAAAAAAATTTAACATTAAAGATAAAAAGTGTATGAAATGTGGAGAAACAAAAGAATCATATAAGTTCAATGGCAATATATGCTTCGAGTGCGAACAAAAAGAGGCTGATAAAATTTTAAAGAGCAGAAGAAAGCTTCATCCCAAACAACACATAATGGCAAAGAATATAATATTTTAAAGTAAAGCAACCAATAATTAACGTATTTAAATAGGAGATGGTGGGATGGGAAAGGAGTTGGACTTTTGGAATATACCATTTGAATATCAGGAGCCTGCCTCAATAATGAAACATCCAGACCTCTTCCAATAACCCATAATCAAAGAAAATCAACTAAAAAACTTTACTTTTACCATAAACGGTGTTATACTCATTAAAACGAGATAACACTTTTTGTATATAGGAGTAAATATATGCCGATACCCAAATTAGATTCCAAACTGAAAGAAATGAGACGGCAAACAAGTTTATCATTCATAGAAATAAGAGAACTTGCCTTAGTAACGTATGTAGCAGACTATGATTTTGAAGCAGCAAGGCATGATGAAGCGATGAACCGGAAAAGACTTATACGATATGCAGTTAAGAAATATGGGGATGGAGCGAAAAAAGTATTATATAAAATGCGAACGCCAATACTTCCAGAAGAGTTAAAGTTTTATGAACAAGCTCTTATTGATCGATGGAATAAGAAACACACGAAAATACCTATTAAACAGCCTTTAAGCCTAAACAATGAGCTTTAAGGTTGATTTTTTTTATACACGGCAGTAAATAATAGCAAACAGCGAGGTAAATACCATGGATAAACCAATTATAGAATCAGCGATGAACCAAACGCCAGCGCAATCGGAGAAGAATAAGAAACTTAGAGAAACTTCAATAAGGGCAGAGAATACCAAAATAGCTAAGAATAAGGCTAAAAAGGCGGAAACTACAAAAAACGATGCTCTTAAACAGGGCGTAGAGGGTGCGAAAGCAAAGGGGCAAGGTGATTGTACCAAGGGAAATGATGATAAAGATGAAGTTATTGCAGAGTGTGGAAGAAATGAGCAAGGACAATTTGTGGAAAACAATATATTTAGTGTGGGGAATGGTAGACCACCAATATTTACAAGTCCAGATGATTTAGTAATAATGATAGATTTATATATTGATGATTGTCCTGACAAACAAACCTGTTATACTACCGATGGAGTTTTATACAAAAAGAAGATTCCTACTATCTGCGGACTAGCATATTTTCTTGGTTTTGAATCAAGGCAAAGTATGTATGATTATAAGAACAAAGATAACCGTTTTTCTTACATAGTAAAAAGAGCAATGCTTTATATGGAGAAACATTACGAACAAATCTTGCAAGGGAAAGCTCCGACTGGCGCAATATTTGCACTTAAGAATCAAGGATGGAAAGATAAATCAGAAATAGATGTCAAGGGCACAGTTCCTACAACTTACAATTTTATAATCAAACCTAAGGAGGAAGAGTAGTATGAATAAAAGAGAGCCAGTTGTAAGAAAATGTGATGATTGTGGAAAAAAATTTAAATCAATTTATACGCTATGTGATAAATGTCTAACAAAAGCAGAAAAGGCTTTTCAGGAGCAGTATTAAATGGTTTCAGAAAAACACAACATAATCACATACGAAGCCTCGGACACAATATCGAGGTTTCATAACAGCGATTCAAGCTTCCGAGGGATCATGGGTCCTATCGGTTCGGGTAAGTCTGTTGGTTGTGTAGCTGAAATATTAATGAAAGCAATAAATATGCCACCGGGAAAAGATAAAGTTCGGCGTTCACGTTGGGCTGCGGTTCGTAATACCTATGGAGAACTTAAGACTACGACTATTAAAACTTGGCAGGAATGGGTTCCAGATGAAGATTGCAAAATAGTTTATGATTCACCTATTCGCGGATTATACCAAAAGGATTTGCCAGACGGAACGAGTATTGAGTTTGATATATGGTTCATTGCTATTGACCGGCCTGATGATGCCAAGAAATTATTGTCATTAGAACTCACAGGTATTTGGATTAATGAAGCAAAGGAATTGAGCAAGAGTATTGTTGTTGATGCTTATTCCAGGACAGGCCGCTTTCCACCCAAGAAACATTTCTCTGATAAATATATATCCGATTGTGCGCAAAAAGATATACCTTTGTACTATTCTGGTCTGATTATGGATACAAATCCACCCGATAACGATCATTGGTGGTTTAGAATGGCAGAAGAAGAGAAGCCTTTGGGCTGGTCGTTCTTCCGTCAACCAGGAGCTTTAATCATGAAAAATGGTTGGTATTCGCCTAATCCACTTGCTGAAAACGTTCAACATCAACCAAAAGGTTATAAATACTGGACTGAAATGATTAACGGAGTAGATCCCGAATGGATAAAAGTTCATGTATTGGGAGAATATGGCGCGGTATTTACTGGAAAACCTGTATTTAAGGACATTTATATCGATTCTGTACATTCCTCGCCGGTTCCGTTGGAGATAAGACGAGGATTGCCTATATTCTTAGGGTGGGATTTCGGGTTAACCCCGGCTTGTGTTATCGGGCAGCTTGATAAAGGACAAATGCGCATACTTAGAGAAATAATAGCCTTTGATATGGATGTAAAAGGATTCGCGACAAATATTGTAAAACCTGCCATACTCGCGGAATTTAATGGAATGCCAATTATATCCATCGGTGACCCTGCTGGCGAACAACGGTCTCAAGTAGATTCTAAAACATGTATCAATGAATTATGTAAGATAGGAATTAAAACTGTTCCTGCCTCAACTAATAGCTTTTATGATCGCCGTCAAGTAATGATTGACTTTATGACTAAAAGAATAGCAAATGATCTTCCCGGCTTGATAGTTGACCCATCATGTGTTATGATTAGAAAAGGATTTCTCGGTGGTTATCAGTTTGAAAGAATAGCAGTAGTCGGAGAAGAACGCTTTAAAGATATGCCAAAAAAGGATAAGTTCTCACATATAATGGATGCTTGTCAATACTTCGGACTCGGAGCAGATGGAGATATGATCGAAACTATAAAAAATTCAGTTGGAGCTAAAACAAACGTAACATTCAAGGAACAAGTAGGGTGGAAAGGCTATGTTTAATATTAATATACAGCAAAAAGGCTCGTAAAATACGGGTTTATAGCCATAATGGCGGTAATATAGAGCAAAGGAGTTATCATGGAAATTTACAGCAGGCAAATGACCCATACCGCTAAATGCCACAGATGCAAAGGCGATATGATTTCAAATATAGACAAGAACGGTCGATTAAGATGGACATGTTTGAACCCAAAATGCAAGGAGAAGTAGCCATGAAAATAGAATTTACACAGTTCAAAGGTATAATGCCACGTTATGCAGACAAGATGCTTCCTGATGATGCAGCAACAATAGCAAAGAATGTTGAATTACTCGGTGGAAAGATATTGCCCCTTAGCGATGTTACTCTTCCAGTTGATAATCTCGGAGTATTTACCGTTCAAGGACCTATTGTTGACGATCAATTCGATAGATCATACTCGACTGATGGAGCTGGTCCACTTACTGTAAGTACCGGAACCGCTGTTTTTCCTATTCCTGCTGCTCCGGTCGGCTCGTCTGTAAGCGTATTTGACAATATTATAACTGAGGATGTTGTTGGATTAATCCTTGCTGCGCTTGGTGATGAATCTGAAATGGAGTTTATAAGCCTCGACGATGGCGACACCGCAGATACACAGTTGATAGTTTTCCGCTATCCAGGTGAAGCAAGTGCAACATCAAAGATATATTATCAGAATCCTTACTACCAATTACAAATTAACGAAGAACAATCCCTGCCTGATTCATTTAGCACAAGCCCTAGTGATGGAACAAACATTGAGATACGAAGTGATAAGAATGAGATTGTATCGCGGTATTTCATCGAGGATTATACAATAGTCGATACTTTCCCTGTGGATAATCCGGGTGGACTTCCATTCACAAGAGATGGATATGACATACAATTTGTAATCACAAACAAGTATATCGACTCGATTAAAGATAATTACTATGTTTATAGATTTGTTGATGCAACCGGAGCAGAGGGGCCACCATCTGAATTATCTGCAATAATCACGCGGTATCCTGGTGAAATAATCCAGCTTACTACACTACCAACGGCGACAGGTATGGTTACAGTTAGAATTTATCGGTCTGCAGGAGTTGAAGAAGCGGCAGGATTTTACTTTGTTGGTGATGCTTTGGCTGGCGCAGCAACATTTGATGATGATATTGATACTGCTGACCTTGCTGAAATAATGCCTCCATTTGGTAATCCTCCTGATACCCCGGACAATCTAACATTGTGTTCCGGTGGATTCATGGCAGTAAATAGCGGAAAAGATATTTATTTCTGTGATCCGTACTTGCCGTCAACCTGGCAGTATACAAACGCGGTAAATGTTCCTGATACAATCATTGCTATGGCTTCCCGAAGAAATGCTTTGCTTGTTATGACTGATGTTAAGCTTCACATGTTTGCTGGAAATGATCCTGCGAATATGTTGCCGGTAGAATTAGCATTTAATCAGCCGTGTTTAGCTCAACAAAGTGTCGTTAAGATTGATGGAAATGTATTTTATGCTTCCGATGATGGACTTTGCATGGTAAGTAATGCCGGATTTAGCATTGTAACGAGAAAAACTTTCCGTCAATCTGACTGGCTGGCTCTTGTTCCATCCGGTTTTATTGCTGCGGAGTACAATAATAAGTATATTGCTCTTACTGGAAGCGGTGATTATATCATTGTTGACGTAAATGAGGGATTTATTACGACTTATTCCGGTGGTGGCTCGGCAGAATGGCAGAGTAAAGTGTTTGTAATGGCTAAAATAGTGTCATTTAACATGATAAAAGTGATAGCTGCGGACTATCCTGTAACGGTAGAGTTCATTGCCGATGGTTCAAGTGTCTTAACTATGACAATCACTGACAATAATCCGCGGAGAATACCTATTTTGCGCAACGAACTTGAATGGCAGTTTAAAATAACTAGCGCATATCGTGTGGATTCAATGGTTCTTGCTACTTCCGGGGAGGAAATCTAATGCGCAATATATGGAAATTAATCAAAGAGTGGTACTATGATTTTTGGTTTAATATAAACCATTGCGGCGATCTGGTCGTCGAGAAAAGAATATCTAAACGGTATGATAATAACTAAAACAGGAGAATAATTATGAATGTCGGTGAATTAAAAGGAAAGATATTATTCGCGAAAATAGATTACATGACAAAAACTAGAGATGGGTTGTGTCTGATGCTTAATACTCAACTTTCTAAAAAACCATTAAATACAAATGTTCTCAAAATTTTGGCTGACGATATAGATAAAGCAGAAATTCAAATTAAAAATAGCTTTACTAAACTAGAAGAACTATGCGATGAATTGGGTAAAACAGGAGATTAAGCATGCCATCCGTAAAACCAACACCAAAAAAAGAGCGTGGACTTCCGAGCACTGAGGGAATGATCGACGAGAATGTTAGAAATGCTTTTGAGAAAACTAATATTGCATTGTCAAAACTCCAGGACAATAAGATTACTCAGGAAATATTTGAGTATCTTAAAACTGCTCAAGCTCAAGGAGTGCTGAATAATATTATATGGGCGTTCATAAACAAGAACTTTATTGAGGAACAAATGGTTCGTGATGCTACTCCGCAAACCACAGACCTAGATTTAGCTTCCAAAAGGTATTACGTTCTGCCGTCAAACATACCGGGGAATAGAAAACTTGAGATTGATATGGAATCTATAACTAGCGGCAGTAATGTTGCAAATGGTCTTGGAAATGGATATTTTAAAATAACACAGATAGACGATACCAATACCGTGAGAATACTTGACGGAGCAAATACTTCTTTAAGTGTATCTGGATATGTTGTTGAGAATAACAGATTTGTACCAGTTACTAAACAGGACTCAATTCCAATTACCCAGAATGTATTCGTATTTTTAAGGTTAAGTGATAAGGAATTTGAATTTATCAATCGTCCAGCATCACCCAGCACGGACTTTAGTGGAAAGGTATTGATAGGTAAAATTGATGTAGACGGAGATGGTGTTATAACTATTATACAAGAGCATGTTGGACCGGTCTGGAACAACTTTGGATCTGAACCATTCGATATAATGCTTGCTTCTGAAACTTCTGTTCTTGTTAAAGGTGGAGACTTCGGGGTAAATGACGTAATAGAAACTATTGCTGATGATACAACAACCATACCCGGCACTCGTATAATATATGTTCAAACAGATGCAACCGGATCACCAGCGTTTCAACAAGTCACGGCTCTTCCTGCTCACGACCCGTTGATTGCGAGAACTCCAATAGGGAAAGTTTACTTCTCTTCTGGTAAAATTACCCGAATAGAACAGTATATTCGTGGCTGGTTCCATTGTCATACATGGGGTGATTGCGATGCCTAGTTGGGTTAAAAATGGTCATACTTTATTCGGTGATGGGACATTGGTCTGTGATGAATGCCCGTGCGGTATAGATTGTATTTATATGGCAAAGCCG
>Ga0307988_1000150_pt1 | contig 55185 bp, 38 predicted proteins | sample EllFjometagen183_FD_203166 | JGI IMG/M metagenome (GOLD analysis project Ga0307988, IMG submission 203166) | Marine microbial communities from Ellis Fjord, Antarctic Ocean - #183 | ecosystem: Environmental > Aquatic > Marine > Unclassified | place: Southern Ocean | collected 2014-10-08 | reverse complement strand
CGGGTTATTATAGGTGTAAAAAAATATAGTATTAAAGAACATATAGATGGTAAAATAAAGCAGGCTTATGTCCCTTAACACAAAAAAAAGGCACAAATGATATATAGCCAGAGCTAGCATTGCCCCGTAAATAAGGTTTAAAAGGCCGATATCTTTTGTCCAGCCACCCATATATTTTGTGTGACTGACTATATGTAAGGAGAGGAAAATATTTTTTGGTGATTGAATTTTTACATAAAGATTTGCAGGCTGATCAGAAAAGTTTGGAAGATTGAAAAAAGGCTTTTCATAAAAGCTGCGACCTATAAAACTTGGAATAATGGGTGCTCTGATTGCTTGTATTTCCCATTTTTTTGTTGTCTCTGAGCTCAATCTGGGTATATAAAGTGTAAAAAAAGCGGGATTATAGCTTCCTGGATCAAGGACCCAGTTCACCTTATCAAATTTATTACTCTTTGCCTGCACAGCAAATCTGAGCCATACCACTCCTTTTATCTCACCCAGGTTGAGTACTTTTTTTTCCAAAGATTTAAATTTGCGGCCGGCCATGGAAGTGACTACTTCTTCAATGGTAAGCGACCCAGCAGGATCTCTGAGAATGTCAATATATGGACCAAGGGAATATGATTCTTTTGCCTGGTCAAGGAGGAGGACTCTTTCTTCAGCAAAAGATCTATACCCCATGGTAAGAAATGTAGAACAGAATGTGAAAAAAAACAGGTAGTATATATATTTTTTTTGAAAAATCATCATATAAGAATCCTTATTTTTTTAATAACCGCTTGATTCTTGCCACCAGCCTTCCCTTGTGAATGGGTTTGCTGATCCAGTCATCTGCTCCTACAGTTAAAGCGTTTATTTCTGTTTCATCTGACTTGGTAGCAGTGAGCATGATCACCGGGATATTGTGCATTCTGGAGTGGGTTTTTAATTTTTTAATAAAATCAATCCCGTTCATACCCGGCATTTCATGATCCAACAGGATCAAGTCGGGCGGGGTTACAAAAACCTGGTTCAGTCCTTCTTTTCCACTGGCTATTGCCTGCACCTCGTAGAATTCATTTGTCAGGATTCGAGTAACAAATTTTAAAATAGCTTCGTCATCATCAATCACCATGATACGATCCTTGAGACTCTTCTGTTGACTTTTTTTTAGGTGGGTAACCTTGGATGGCTCTGGTTCGTCAGATTTTTGAATTATAGGTTTTTCCACGGGTGGTGCGATCCGTATCACCTCTTCCAGTGTAGTTAACCCCTGGAGTGCCTTTTGAAAACCGTCTTCAGTCATTGACAACATACCTAACTCTCGGGCAGCTTCAAGGATTTCTGTTGTGCCGGCTTTGGCTATAATCATTTTTTTAATTTTCCGGTCCGGCACAAACATTTCATAGATTCCCAGCCTTCCTGCGTATCCCGTATTCCCGCATCTGGAACATCCTTTGCCACGCCTGAAAACACCTGGTTCTGATGGAGGAAACCGTTTCAAAATTGCTTCGGAAACCTGGTTTTCACTGATGCAGGCAGAATGGATTTTTCTGGTCAGCCTCTGGGCAATAACACATAAAAGAGAAGATGCTATCCAGAAAGGTTCAATACCCATATTTCTAAGCCTGGTTACAGCAGAAACGGCATCGTTGGTGTGTAGGGTGCTGAGGACCAGATGCCCGGTCTGGGCAGCTTGAAAAGCAATGGCTGCAGTTTCTTCATCCCTGATTTCCCCTGTCATGACCACGTCAGGGTCCTGCCGTAAAAGAGACCTTAATCCCTTTGTGAATGTCATGCCTGTGGCCGTATTGACTTGAACCTGGTTTATCCCGGGCAGGGAGTATTCAACAGGATCTTCAATGGTGACAATATTGAGTTCAGGAGAAAAAATATATCCCAAGGCAGAATACAGAGTGGTGGTCTTGCCGCTGCCAGTTGGGCCGGTGATGAGAACAAGACCCTGCGGGCTTTTGATCAGGGACTTGAACTGATCAAGTTCAGATTTTTTCATACCAATATTTTGTAGGGGTATTGTCAGACTTGAGTCCAGTATCCGCATGACAATTTTTTCACCATAGTAAGTGGGTAGAGAGGAGATTCGTAAATCAAAGAATCGTTCCTCAATCCGGAGCTTTATCCTGCCGTCCTGTGGGGTTCTGCGTATAGTGATATCCAGGTTTGCCATAATTTTGATCCTGGATGTGGCAGAGAGATGCGCTGTTTTTGTAAATGTCATGACATTCCGCATAATTCCGTCCACCCGGAATCTTACAGTCACTTCATTTTCCTGTGGTTCAATATGAATATCACTGGCGCGCTGTTTGATAGCATTGGCAATAATCCCATTTGTGAGCTGTCGTATGACACCACCTTTGGCAGCCTTTTCAAGATTTGTAAAACTGATATCGCTCTGGTCGTCAATATCCTCTACGATCTGAATCATGTCGGAAGAGATGTCGTTTTCTGAGATATAAGGATCATGGTCTTCAAGAGGAGGCGTGTGGTACCGCAAAAGAAAATCAATGATGGTTCTTTCTTTTTCAATAGCTGGTTTTGTCCGGTATCCCGTCATAAAAGCCGTGTCTTTCAAGGTTTCATAGTCAGTAGGATCACCCATGGCCAACCAGAGGCACCTATCCTTGATGCCGAGAGGAATCACATGTTTTTTGTAGCAGAAAGAAGCCGGAATAAGATCAAGGGTCTTCTGATTAATTTTTTTTGATGCCAACCCTGCCCGGGGAATACGTAGCTGGCGGGACAGAGTTTCGCATATTTCATCGTCTTTTGCCAGCCCCATCTGGATCAGGGTTTCCCCCAGCCGGCTTTTTTGTTTTTTTGCTTCAGCCAGTGCCGAATCAAGTTGTTCAGAAGTGATAATACTTTCATGAACCAGTATTGCACCCATTTTTTTTCGTTTCATAAAATGAACCTGTAAATTATACACATGGGTTTAGCCTTAGACAATCTCGATTCGATCCAGATAATCTGCCAGTAATGACAGGGCCTGTTTTATGGCAGGGGTATCATTTTCCTTTGCTGCAAACTCAAGTGTTTTCCCAATTTCTCCCGCCTTATCAAAGCCAAAGCTTTCCGCACTGCCTTTTATACGATGTCCTATGGTTTGTACGTACTGATTATCCAGTTTCTCAACAGCCTGAAGGGCATTCTGAAGATGTTCCTTGAGCTTTCCCTCATACCAGGTCGCTTCTTCTGCGAGGTCAGGGTCTGGAGAGATAAGAATCCTATTGTCACTCATATGAAGCTTCTCCTTTTATTAACGAGAACATAAGCTTTCTGTAGCAATCAGAATTTAAAAAATCAATAAAAAAAATCTAACGTAATATAAAAACCCTGGCCCTCGGGGCCAGGTCAGAGTGCAGAGGCTTTGCCACCTGTACGACTCAATGTCACTAAATGATATAGTTACCACCATCACGACCGATTAAAGAGTAACAAATGAGCCGATTTCGAAAGCAATAACCGCAAGCTATTAAGTTTCGGAATCTGGTATAGACCAAACTTTCAGTTTTTAATATGAAATTCATCTGGGACAAGACATTTTCAAATGAATTAATTCCCCGGTAACTTTTATTGGAGTTATGTTGCGAGCTACCGTAACGATCTGATTTTTAAGGGGATTTCTACTTGGTCTATGATAATCTATATTGCCTTTAAATTCAATAAGTTATGCAAAATTTTGGAATGTTTTAAAATAACTGGCAACATAATAATTTGCTGTACTACGTAGGTCACCGTGTCTGGCAATATCCGTTCCTCTCGTGTCCTAACAGTCAAGCCAGTTTTCCGTTTCCGCATTATTTGACCAAAATCTGAATCTACCAAAATTTTCTCTTTTAATTACTATGTATTTTAGCATTAATCTCATTGAATTATTTAGCTTCATTGAAAAAATACATGTAGTCATCTTAGCATCCTTGATCTGGCACAATCAAATTTTAGGAATATCTGATTCCAGCACTATATCCCCTTGCGTGGTGATATCAAGCATATTTTTTAACACTGTTTATTAAAGTAAGGCTAAAGCATATATAGACAATGCTTTTGGCCGATTACATATCTTGTAACACATTTTCAAATATGGCGGGTATTTTTTTAATTTTCCACGCTTCCAATAACCGGAATTTTCCTGACGCCATTGCTGGACACAAATGACATGTTCAGATCCTGGGAAGTAGCCCCTATCCTTTTCTTTTTTTACCCACTTCTGCTAGCTATTCATTTTACTGGCAGTTTTATATTCTGGTTTTGTGCAAAATATTTGTCGTTTTAATTGACAGGGATCTGGCATGAATAGGTCATGACAATTTTTACACTTTCGTCTTCGTATTTTCTTTTTCATAGACCTGGTACCTCCTCAGATCTATGATCGGCCTATACGAAAGGCTGGCGGGGTATTGTTAAAAAAAGGGGCGGGGTCCCCTGACAGGCGTATTGAAATGTGGTGTCTGTAATTCTAATTTTACCGGTGACAGTGGTTATTACAGGTGTAACTCCAAGAGTACCATCGGCAAGCTTTGTAAAAACAGCGGTATCGCCCAGACCAAGATTGAACATTCCCTGGTATCCTTATTAAAGGAAAGGGTATTAAAGATGGAGACTCTGGAACAGGTTATTGAAACCATCCACCAGAAATGTGACACCACTGACACGTCCAGACTACCAGAGATAGTAAAACACCTGGTGGAAGTCAAAGCTCAGAAGAAGAAACTGGTCGGCCTTCACCTGAAAAACCTTATTGATGAAGATGAATTGAATACTGAATTACTGGCATTAAACGAGCAGATAACGGCCATTAAAGATGGGATAAAACAAATTAAAACAGAGAATCAGGCTATAGATATAACACCAGAAGATGTTAAAAAGGTAATTAAGGAACTGTCCCAGGAGATAAAACACGCTTCTCCAGATACACTACGAATGGTCTTTAACAAGCTGTTTTGGAAGATTAAGATAAGCCCTAAAACTAAAAAATCGAAATACCCTTGGAGTAGATTTCTGTTACTCAAAGGCATTTCGATTCCTTTTACCGGGGTAAAAGTGGCGTCCCCAAGGGGATTCGAACCCCTGTCGCCGGCGTGAAAGGCCGGTGTCCTGGACCAGGCTAGACGATGGGGACGCATATGTTCTGGATTGCTATTTGCTGGTGGGCCGTGCTGGGCTCGAACCAGCGACTCTCTGCTTAAAAGGCAGATACTCTGCCAACTGAGTTAACGGCCCTGAGGCAGTTCCAAAAACAGAGCGAATCTATACGTTTTGACGGCCTTTGTCAACTGTTTTTTTTAAAACTGCTTATATTTTTTCCCAGTCTCCGATGACAATAATTTGGAATCCATATGGAAAGCATACGCAATATATAATTGGTACTCTATACGATTACGACCTTTTTATCTGCGGGCCTTTGATTTTACTTTGGACAAAAACAAATGATTCCTCATGTCCTGTTGCCACAAGGGCATTTTGTTTTTCTATGGCAAGTAAAAACAAAAAGACTTGCTTTATTGGCTTATCATTAAAATTTATAGGAAATTTTACTTTTCTTTATCTACACTCTATGTAAAAATATATCCAAATTAATAAAAAAAGACTATCGTTGGCTGCATCCTTAAAAAGGGGACACCAGAATTGGCACTGTTTGCAATAAGTAGGTAAAAATCACAAAATGAAAAAAATAATATGGCTTATTCAATCCAACCAGACAACACCCATAATTTACGACTTTCTGAAAACCCTGCAAACGAGAATGGAAAAGCTTATTACGCTTTCATTTGTTGTGCCGGATTCCTCTTCTGACCTTTTGGAAAAAATAAAAGACCTGGAACCGACTTGTTTTAAAACCTCTTCCAGGACAGCAAGCAATTCATACCAGGCATATCTTGCAAAACAAGAGGCATTAGCAAACAATGAATTTTCGGAAGGCCTTAGTTTTGCAGATGCATTGCTGTTAGACGATCTGGGGGGAGGGAACGTAATGGAGACCCGTGTTGAGATTCCCAAATCTGAAAATACACGTGCTTTAATTATACAAATTCCTACTCCTCTTGGTTCTTCAGAAACAGAAGAGCGTATATTTCATGCCGCTATTCTGTGGGGAAGACAGAATAATATCCCGGTGATCGGATATGAACTGCTTCCCCTTGACACAAGATGGACCCTTGCCGCTTCACTTCCCGACGGCATCATAACAAGATTTGAGGAAAGTTACGAATACCTGAAAAAAAATATTCACCACCAGAACATCTGGCTTCTTCCATTCTATGAAGCATCCATTTTTTCATCGGTTTCCACAAGTTTTAACGTTAGCGGTGCAAAAGCCTCCTATCATTACAGGAATACCTATTCCATACCTGCCCACAGAACTGTCCTTTATGTTCCCCACAATGTGGCCATGATATATGAGTACCAGGAGATACTAAAAATAATCCAGCCCATTGGAGACAGAATTCACCTTATGATCGGCTTTGGAGAGGATCAGGTCAGAGGAGCACATTCACAAAAAGATATCATCAAAACCGTTTATCACAAAGAACTGAAAAAATTTGCCGCCTATTCATTCCACAACATAAACAATCCCTGGGAAATGCTAGTGGCAGACAGCGTAATCGCCTGTTCAGCATGTTTCCAGACAATGATTGCCCAGGAAAAGAATATACCCTGCATCATATTTGATCCCACCTTGCCGCCCATCCACAAAGAATACAAGAAAAGGACTCACACACAAAAGGACTTTTCAGAAGCAGTCAAGCAAGCCATTGAAACCAAACAGAAGAAGAGCGAATTGGGGGATATTATAATGCAGTTGACAATGACAGGGGCAAACAATGGATAATTTCTGGAAAAATAAAAAAATCATCGCCTATATTGCACTTGCCCATCATACCCGATTTATCACCCCGGTAATGGAAGAACTATCATCTAGGGGTGCCCGAATCCAATACGTAGTGGGACAGGCAGAACGGTCCCAGGAAATTACGGCCATTGAGCTTGGGCTTGATTATTCCCATATTTTTGATTTTATCACGGATGAAGACTCCGATGAAATTAAAACAAATTATCTTCTTTTAAGACAGGCATTTGCCAACTCCTTAAAAAACGGTTTCCTTCTTGGGGCGCAACCGGTAACAGTAACCGATAAAACTTTATATGCCACGGCTATTGAATATGTTGGGTTTAAAAATCTTTTGGACAAAGAAAAGCCAGACCTTTGTTTTGCCCTGCACGAGATCAACAGATGGGGCAAAATGTTTGCTTTTTGGGCAAAGAAAAAGAACTGCCCCTTGATCACCCTTCAAGAGGGTATGGCCTACACTCTTGATTTTGGTCATTCCGGCAGTGCACAATATTCCACTCTAAATCTTGTATGGGGAGAAAAAGCCAAAAAAAAACTGGTTGGTTTTGAAGCACCGGGATCAAAGATAATACCCGTTGGAAACACCCACCTCACAACAGAAATAGCTTCTCAAAAAGAACATGGAACCAGAAAAATAAAACGGAATGAGTATGGCATATCAGACAAATTTGTATCCCTTTTAATTCTATCGGCCATATTACCCGATCCAAAACTATTTAGCCCAATCTTTAAAGTTGTATCTGAAAACAATGACTTAAAAATATTTGTCAAATTTCACCCTTCATGCAAAAAAAAGCATATAGACAAATGGACAGAAACCATAACAAGCCAATACAGACACAACAGCTATTTTATTCATACCCAGGAAAATTCCTATAATTTACTGTCCATGGCCGACATCTGTGTTCTAGGGCAGCAAAGCACGATAGGGCTCGAAGCGATTGCCTTTGGCAAGCCCCTTATAAAAATGGATTTTGCATACAAAAAGAATGCGCCCAATTCCTTTGTTGACAATGGTGTTGCTGTAAAAATGAGTGCTGAACAACTGGCTTGTGACCTGGTAGAAAAAATTGATTTTTCGAAATTTATTGCTGAAAAAAAAATAGAGCAATACCTCAAACAGGAACTCTCAGAAACAACGCAATCAATTTCAAAAATCTGTGGCATTCTTAAAAAAACAATACTGGCACATACAACCGCCAAAAATGTTCTGGAGGGACTGGATCAACCGCTTGAAAAAAGATGGTCGATTATTATCCAGGTTCCGGATGATCATAATATTTTTCTGGCACAACTTGAAGCGATTGCAGTCAATTCCGAAAATCAAGGTGACTATGAACTATTGTTATTGGAACCTGAAAAAAAATCAAAAGAAGTAATCAAAATTCTGGAATCACTGGAAGGTGATCTGATCAGAATCATTATTCCAAAGGGCAAAAACCCTATTTCAACAATAAACAAGGCCGTTCAAAATGCCCATGGAGAAATTCTGATCTTTCTTGAAAAAAATCTTGCACCCCTTAAAGGATGGCTTGGCTGTCTGAGTAAAAGTTTCAAGAAACACGGGCCAAAAAAAATATTCGGTGCACGAATATGTAGTAAGAAAGGCAAAATTACAAATGCCGGAGTGGTCGTCGATCATAACAATGTGCCTGTTTGTGCCTACCGGCATTTAAATATGGAATTTCCCAGCGCCTTAAAAGAACGAAGCTTTCAGATGACGGATTGTTTTGTTGCCATGGAGAAAAATCTATTTTTAAATACAGGTGGATTCACTCCTGATGCTGGCAGCTATTTATTTTTAGATCTTTGTTTAAAAGCCTTGCAATACACCAATGATCCCAATGTCATTGTATATCTTCCTGAACTTAAAATGATATTCCTGGATAAAAGAGCCAAAAGGGATAACATGGATGATTCCGTATATTTTTATGGCAGATGGAATTCATGTTTATGGGAGTCTCGAAAAAAACTCCTCCGAGAAGATGGGATTTCTTCCAAAGACCTGACCCATGCCACAATGTCTGCAGCAGCGCAGTCAATCCTATAGGATAATCGAACCCTCATCCTATTTTTTTTAGCTTCTTTGGCATATACTGTCTCTGTGGTATGAGGATTGCTTTCTGTTCCTTTTTGGTTATTTATAAAAAAACATGGAAATTATTGCCGGGGTTGATGTATTCTCAAAAGATAAAGAGGTCTTCGCACCTGGTGGCAATTCACTCAAAATAAAGGAGCCCTATTCAATGCTAAACAATAAATCAATTTTAATCACCGGAGGAACCGGCTCGTTTGGGAAAAAATATACAGAAACACTTGTCAACAATTACAAACCCAAAAGAGTGGTAATCTATTCCAGGGACGAATTGAAACAATTTGAAATGCAGCAAAAATTTAACCAGAGCTGCATGCGGTATTTTATTGGAGACGTAAGAGACAAGGAGCGGCTAACCATGGCAATGAGCGGCATCGATCTGGTCATTCATGCCGCAGCACTAAAACAGGTACCGGCAGCAGAATATAACCCCACCGAGTGCATTAAAACAAATATCACGGGTGCTGAAAATGTCATCTATTCTGCCCTTGCAAACAATGTGCAAAAGGTTATTGCGCTTTCCACAGACAAGGCCGCAAGCCCCATAAACCTGTATGGCGCGACCAAGCTCTGTTCCGACAAGCTGTTTGTAGCGGCCAACAACTTTGCAGGTGCTGGAAAAGCTGTTTTTTCGGTCGTTCGTTACGGTAACGTTGTCGGTTCCAGGGGATCTGTTGTCCCTTTCTTTCAAAAACTTATTGATGAAAAAGCCGACCATTTACCCATTACAGATGAAAGAATGACACGGTTCTGGATAACCCTTCAACAGGGTGTAGATTTTGTCATTAAAAATTTTCGACGAATGTCGGGAGGTGAAATTTATGTGCCCAAAATCCCTTCTGTAAAAATCACAGACCTGGCAAAAGCAATGGCCCCGGATATTCCCCAGAAGACAATTGGAATACGGCCGGGTGAAAAACTCCATGAAACCATGTGTCCCGGGGATGATTCCCACCTTACCATCGAATTTGAGGATCATTTTGTCATCCAACCTTCAATAACATTTCATGGCAGAAAAACAGACTTGACCGCCAACAATATTGGAGAAAAAGGCAACCCGGTTAAGCAAGGATTTGAATACAACTCAAATACGAATCCGCATTTCCTAACCATTGAAGAAATACTTGAATATAATAAGTTGACCCAAGAATGATCCCCTACGGTAAGCAAAGTATTGATCAAGATGATATTGAAGCCGTAATCCTCGCTCTCAAATCCGACTTTTTAACCACCGGGCCTTTGGTTAACAAATTCGAAAACGCAATGGCAACTTATGTTGGAAGTGCACATGCTGTTGCTGTATCAAGCGGAACAGCAGCGCTACATTGCGCCATGTATGCCCTTAAAATAGGTCCCGGGGATGAAGTTATTGTCCCGCCAATTACCTTTGCTGCAACTGCAAACAGTGTCTGCTTTCAAGGCGGGACACCTGTATTTGTTGATGTTGAACCCGACACACTGCTCATTGACCCGTTAAAAATTGAAGAAAAGATCACAAAAAAAACCAAAGCCATAATAGGTGTTGATTATGCAGGTCAGCCCTGTGACTGGGATCTTTTAAAACAAATCACCGACCAACACGATCTTGCATTGGTGGCAGACAGTTGTCAGGCACTGGGCGCCGAGTACAAAAAAAACAAAGTAGGTTCTCTGGCAGATCTGACAGTGTTCAGTTTTCATCCGGTCAAACACATTACCACCGGGGAAGGCGGTATGATCACGACTGATAATGAAAAATTAGCTCAAAGAATGCGTCTTTTCAGGAATCACGGGATTAGTACGGATTTCCGGCAAAGGGAACAGCAGGGCTCCTGGTTTTATGAAATGACAGAACTTGGGTATAATTACAGACTAACGGATATTCAATCCGCCCTGGGGTTGACCCAACTAAAAAAACTATCCGATTTTTTGAAACGCAGAAGACAAATTGCTCATCAATATGATACTGCTTTCAGAGACATGAACTCAATTTCCCCTTTGCGCAACAAAAAAAATGTTTCACACTCTTATCACCTTTATGTAATCAAAATTGCTACAAACATTATCTCCAGGTCCTTGGCTTTTAGCAAACTAAGAAAAGCCGGTATAGGTGTCAACGTCCACCATATTCCGGTTCATTTACACCCTTTTTATAAAAAGACATTTGGATATACGAAAGGATTATGTCCCGTGGCCGAACAAGAATATGAAACAATCCTTTCGTTGCCCATGTGGCCAGGTATGAGCAATACAGATATAGAAAAAAGCATCCATGAAGTTAAAAACCTCATGACAAACAAGTAACCATTTTTTTTGAAAATAAAGATGTAGAGTATGAAAATAGCAATTATTCCCGCTAGAGGTGGAAGCAAAAGAATACCGAAAAAAAACATAAAAAAGTTTCATGGCAAACCTCTTATTGCATACTCCATAGAAACAGCGATTAAAAGTAAACTATTTGATACTATCATCGTGTCAACCGATGATAAAAAAATTGCATCTGTCGCAAAAAAATATGGGGCAACCGTTCCTTTTTTAAGACCCAAAGAGTTAGCCGATGATTATACAACAGCAGTCGCTGTGATAGATCATGCCATTGAGTATCTTAAAAATCAGGGCCAAATTTTTGAATATTTTTGTACAATTTATGCCACTGCTCCTTTACTTCAAGAAAAATATCTCATTGAGGGATATGAAAAACTAAAGAAAAGCAATGCAATAAATGCCTTTTCCGCTACATCCATGCCATTTCCCATTCAAAGAACATTTAAGATCACCAAAGATGGAAGGTGTGAAATGTTTTGGCCAGAAAATTTTACAATCCGAAGTCAGGATTTAGAAAAAGCATACCAGGATGCAGGGCAATTTTATTGGACCAAAGCAAATGAAAAATCAGATGAAATCATGTTTGGTAAAGAAAGCATTCCAATTGTTTTACCAAGATATTTGGTTCAGGATATTGATACGTTAGAAGATTGGAAAAGAGCAGAATTAATGTATTGTATACTTAATCATGATAATTCCTTTTAGGATAAGACTAAATTTGGTATTGAATCGAAAACCACTTTTCGGATGGTTGATTACAAGAGAGACTGGGGTTGCTTAAATGAGAAAAAATCCATATAAATGGCTTGAAAAACTAAATAAGACTATAATGTCTTCACAATGCAAACTGGGCAAAGAATTTGTTGATTTGGAACATGGATGTTATGCTGCGGTCAAAATTATAAACACTACTATTGAATCTGATGCAAGTATCTGGTGGGTCGGAAACGGAGGAAGTGCGGCAATCTGTTCCCATCTTTCCCAGGACATGTTGAATAAGCTTGGAGCACGATCTTTTTTCCCTGGGGATGCCTCTTTAATGACCTGTATGTCCAATGATTACGGATATGAGAATGCTTATTGCCAAATCCTTGAAAAACTTGCAAGATCAAAAGATCTTTTAGTTGCCATTTCAAGTTCTGGCAATTCTGAAAATATTATCTCATGCGCAAAAATGGCATTAAGAAGAGGCCTGGATTTTATAACTCTCAGTGGTTTTAAAGATGACAACAAGCTTTGGAATATGGAAAGCAATCTGTCTTTTTTTGTATCGGCGGATCTTTTTGGTCTTGTAGAATTAAGCCACGAAGCGATTCTCCACGGGATAATAGAATCCTTGTGGCTTGAAAAAAGTGAGTTGTGATGCTTTATCCACTTGAAAATCATAAATTATTACAACACCTCCCCTTGGTCTTAGACTGGCTAAAAGATAAACCTATAAAACCTATCACAGTCGAAATCAGTCCAAGCAGCAACTGCAATCATCGCTGTTTGATGTGCGGGTATGATTATCTTGGGCATACCAGAGGCGTGATGCCTGGAGATTCTCTTGTTAGAATTTCCCATGAACTGGCTGAATATGGGGTTAAGGGTATTGTGTTTGCCGGAGATGGAGAACCTTTTTTGAATCCTGCACTCCTTGATGCGATTATCGTAGCCAAGAAAAGTGGCGCTGATGTTGCCATAAGTTCAAACGGCATATTGCTCTTTCAAAAACATTTATCAACAATCGTCGAGAACTTAACTTGGTTTCGATTTAGTGTAAATGGGGTGGGAGACTCTTATGCCAAAGTACATAATTGCAAAAAGGATCAGTATAAAATAGCCTTAAACAAAATCCAGGCGCTGGTTGGTGAAAAGCGCAAACAAGATTCGTCACTAACCATTGGAGTACAGATGGTTTTGCTTCCGGAAAACATTGATGATGCCTTGATCCTTGCAAAGACGGTTAAAGACATCGGCGTCGACTATTTTGTAATGAAGCCTTTTTATTTTAACAAAAATAATCAATATGGTCATAATTTTTCATTAGATTACAATAATTACTTAGATTATTTTGATGAAATCGAGCGGCTTTCAACAAATGATTTTTATTGTAAAATGCGCTTGGAAACTCTTGAAAACAAAGATCGGAATTACCACAAATGTCTGGGATGGCCTTTTATACTATATGTGCGCAGCGATGGTGAATTAATGCCCTGCCTAGCTCATCAGGGTAATGAGTCATTGAGTCTTGGTTCTTTGCTAAAAAAATCTTTTTTTGACCTATGGACTGGTGACAGGAAAAAACAGATTATAGAAATAATGGAAGGAATCAATGTACAAAATTGCCAACCCAATTGCCGACATCACAATATCAATCAATTCCTATGGGAAATTTCGCAGAATATCCCACACAAAAACTTCATTTAACGTGAGAGAGTGTTATGCGTATCCCTTTTGTTAATATTATAGATCAAAACAGGCAGCTTGAAAAATATTTCATCGATAATTTGCACAAATTAATAGCCTCTGGAATGTATATTTTAGGCCAAAGCGTCATTGATTTTGAAAACCGGTTTGCCGAATATTGTGGAACCAAGTATGCGGTTGGTGTTAATTCAGGAACAGATGCACTGATTTTTGCTCTAAAAGCACTTGATATAGGCCCTGGAGATGAAGTCATCACAGTACCGAATTCTTTTATAGCTACAGCATCTAGTATTATAGCCTGCGGTGCTAAACCGATATTTGTTGATGTCGGTTTGGACTATAACATCGATGGTCGTCTTGTCAAGAATGCCATTACTAAAAAAACAAAAGCTATCCTTCCGGTTCACCTGACAGGTCGTCCTGCCGAAATGAAAACACTGTTTGAATTAGCAGCACTTTATCAGCTTCCCATTATTGAGGATGCAGCCCAGGCTGTTGGCGCAGAATGGCATGGCAAAAAGGTCGGTTCCCTCGGCAATATAGGCTGTTTTAGTCTTCATCCCCTAAAAGTATTAGGCGGACTCGGTGATGGTGGAATTCTTACAACTGATGATAAAAATATATATGACCGATTGCAAAAATTAAGAAATTTCGGCCTTGAAGGTCGTAACTCTGTTTTAACATGGGGCACTAACAGCCGTTTAGATGCTCTACAGGCAGCCTTTTTACAAGTAAAAATTAATTTTCTTGATCAATGGATCGATGAACGAAGAAGAATCGCTTCAGAGTATAGGCAACGGTTAAAAAATATTGTGCAGATCCCGGAAGAAGAATCTAATCTTAAAGCAGTGTATCAGACATTCATTATCCAGGCAGAGTTTCGAGATGAACTTGCAATTTTTTTACAAAAGAAAAGCATTGAAACAAAGGTTCATTATCCGGTTCCTCTTCACTTGCAACCGTTAATTAAAAAGGTGGTTGGAGAAATTAAAACCTGTGTAAATGCCGAAAAAATGTCAAACAAAATATTATCACTGCCAATTTATCCAGAGATAAGTTCTGATGCCGTAGATTACATTGTTACATCTATTAAGGAGTTTTATGGGTAAATTTCTTTTTGTAGAAAAAAGGATAAGAAATGAAAAACTTGGGCTAATGACCCTTGCCGCCGTGTTAAAGGCAAATGGGCATGACGTGCAACTTATTCAGACACAATTTGAGGATATTGATCAATATATAATTGATTTTTCACCTGATTTTCTGGGCTACTCATTGATGACCGGAGACCATGACTTCTTCCTTGATTTAAATCGAAAACTAAAGAAAAAACATTCCTTTTCTTCTGTTTTTGGTGGACCCCATTGTACTTTTTTCCCTGAAATAATCGCTGAGAATGGAGTGGACTTTGTCGTTCAAGGCGCAGGAGAAGAAATAATTTGTCAAATTGTTACAAACACTTTAATGCCCGGTCTTTATAAAGGAAACTTAAGTGAGAATACAAATTTATTACCCCATCCCGATCGAGATATTATTTATAAATATAATAATTTTCGTGAGAACCCAATCAAAAATATTATAACAATGCGAGATTGCCCTTATAATTGTTCGTATTGCTACAATCATCTATGGAACAAATTTTATAAAAATCAGAAGAACAAGCTTTTTCAAAGAAGATCTGTGGAAAACGTTATTAATGAAATCGAAAAAATCAGGACCCACTATCCACTGGAAAAAATTAATTTCATAGACGATAACTTCATTTTTGACCGTGCTTGGATAAAGGAGTTTTGTCAAACTTATAAAAAAAAAATAGGGCTGCCTTTTCTTATTAGTGTACGTATAAATTTGTTAAACGATGACCTTGTTGCTTCTCTGTACGATGCAGGTCTTGAAATGGTAAATTTTGCTCTTGAGTCTGCGACCCCTGCGGTTCAGAAAGATCTTTTGAACAGAGGGAATTTTTCCAATGAGAGTGTAAAGCAATCTATCGCTCTTTTTAAAAAATATGGCATTAGAGTTCGCATGCAGAATATGATCGGATTGCCTCTACCTGATCCGTTAAAGGATGCATTATCCACACTGAAATTTAACCTCGAGAACCAGGTTGAAGACTCCTGGGTCTCTCTGTATCAACCTTATCCTCGGACTAAGCTAGGAATTTTTTGTGAGGACCAGGGTTATATCTCCGGAAGTTGTTTAGAAAACTGCTCAGACAGTTTCTTTAATGAGACACGACTAGATATTCCTGATAAAGAAAAATTATATCGGTTACAAAAATGGTGGTATTTGATTGTCAGGTACAATTTACCACAAGAGCTTATTGATATTTTGATCCACCTACCAATTAATAAAAGACAGGCAGAGCATTTGCTGAATCTAAGATTTGAGATGAGTAAAAAACACTTTTACGGTTTGAAAAATGATTGAAAAAAAAGGGGCTCCTGTAGTGAATACAGCACAGGTGTGTAACGACCCCTCGGAAGAGCATTTGTGGAAATTGGTTGCTGATAATAATTTCGTTGAAATCATTGCACTTCTTACCAAACGAGGCGTGCCCCATAACGATTTGGGAGAAAAATTGTTTAACTATGTAGAAAAAGCCCTTGTCGAAATGCGTTCTAAAGCTGCAAAATCAATTCTTCTCTTTTTAATCAGCTCGCTTGAGGATAAATCAGAGTCTCCGCCGCTTCTAACTTTAATCGGTGATTTATATCTTAAAGAAGGCAACTATAATAAAGCCCGTAAGTATTATGGACAGCTCCCGCTGACTTTCGAAAACATTCAAAAAACGTTTAATACGTTTATACATATAAAAGACATAGATGGACTCCTGACTGCCAGAAATAACGTCCTTGATAAACTAACCGATCCAACGCATGTTAACAAAATGCACAACCTAGTTCATGATGTGTTTGTAAAGGTTGCCAGTGACCCTATCTTTAAAAAAACAACCATAGAACGATACAAAACCAATCTACAACATTTGCAGAAAATCGATCCTGCAATAATAGAAAATTTAAAATATACGGGATCTTGTGATATTAAAAACTTTGATCCTGTTGCTACCAATTGCCTCAAAATTTCCAGCAAAACATATGTTCGGAATAACAAAATTTGGAATATGGCAAAGTTTAGGCCATCTGAGATAAAGTTAGAGAGACAACACCTAAAAGAAAGGCTTCACATAGCATTACGGTGCACAACAGTTGAACAGTTAATTGAATTAAAAGATGCAATATCAACAGACAATCCCATGTTTTATAAATATCAATGTTATCTAATCGTCAACCTGGATTACTGGGACAGTTTTATGCGGGTCGAAGATATTTTACCACTAACAGATTGTGATTTTTGTATCATCATAATTGATGAAAAGAATCTTGAAAGTGATTTAACAAAAGTATTAATCGATGATAAAAAACATACGCCCACTCAACTAATTCATTTAACAAAGGAAGACTCCCTATACTATAAAGAATACTTCAACCCTTTATTAAATACTTGTATACAAAAAATTAATAATAATATACGGCAATATAAGAAAAAACTTGCCGAACTATATCCAATTAATTTTACGAAATCAATTCAAGATAAAATAAAAAACAAAGACCTGCGGGTTCTACTTCAGGCATCGATTTATTCAACATTTGTGCAATATGCCATAAGGGATGTGGCCGCTGGTTTCAAAAAATTAGGTTTTGAAATATTTATTTTGATTGAAAAAAAAGAAGATGCCATTGGCGTCCGCAAAGATGTTTGCATGAAAACTTTGATTGATTTTCGCCCGGATCTCATTTTCACCCTGAATCATCTTCGTTTCGAAATGTCCTGGATTCCAAAGAGCATTCCCTATGTAACATGGGTGCAGGATGAAATGCCCAGAATGTTTTCACGGCAAGGTGCGGAATCAATTTCGAAATTAGATTTTATTTATACAGCACATCCAAACTGGACAAAAATTCTGGTTGATCATGGATATCGGGAAAATGACATTGGGGAGTTAACATTATCAGTAAATGAAACTGTGTTCCACCCCATGCACCTTACAGAAAAAGAAATCGATAAGTATAGTTGTGATGTAAGCTATGTCGCAAACTGTTCTACAACGACATCACAAGAAATCCAAAAAATGATCAAATCAGAATTGCCTGATTTTCATGACCTGATACAAAAAATTTATACTGTGGTCTGTGATATTTTTTCCACCGGTAATTGCCTGTATGGGTTTAATGATTATATGAAAATTATTGTAGACCAATCTAAAGGAAAATATACCAAACTATCCCATGGAAACAAAATAAAACTTGCGACGACCTTCTGGCACATTATCGGGGCCAGCATATTTCGCCAGCAACCATTGGAGTGGTTATCTGAAGCAGGCTATGATCTTGCAATTTATGGGAATGGATGGGATCATCATCCAAAGCTTGCAAAGCATGCAAGGGGATGGATTGATAACGGAGTTAACTTGTGCAAAACATTTAACGCAAGCCGTATCAACTTGTCTGTACATCAGACTGGTAACTACTCGTCAAGAATTTTTGATGGGGTTGCCAGTGGAGGGTTCTTTCTTATGAGGTACCATCCTGCTGATTTTCAGAGTTCCGGATTGTTCCGAATGCTGGATATAGATTATGAAAAGATTGCATTCAGATCAAAAGATGATCTGCTTAAAAAGATGGAATTATATCTATCCTCACCTGAATTAAAAGATACAATTTTTACCCCGGTGCGTCAGCAAATTTTAAAAAATTATACTTATCCAAATAAAATAAAAACCATCCTCGGGGATGTTTCTGATAGGCTTTCAAACTTGGTGGTTAGTGATTAATGTGTTTTAATAATTTAGAAACAAAATTTTCTATAAAACCGATCACTAAGAGTACTGGTTTTTTAATTTCTGGATATCAAAGGATACAGTTTGATCCTGAATTTCTGACAGCCTGTGCTTTGGCACAGAAAGGCGAAGCTTTTATCCTGAACCTTTATCGACAAAAAAAACTATTACTTGCACAGCCGATGATTAAACGAGCAATTCCCGGTGAGGGTCACCTGTATGATTTCATTTCCCCATTTGAATATGGTATAGTTTATTGTTCTCCTGAAACAAAAAAATCTGACTGGCAAATCTTTGCAAGGGCCAAACGACAATATTGCCGGTTTAATTCAATTGTTTCAGAGTTTTACAGATATTCACCATGCAATAATAATATTCCTGATGAAGCAGAATGTGTTGACCGTCATGTTTATTTGGATCTGGAAGTGGAACAAACAGACTTATTCGCCAATTGGAACAATAGCCTGCGAAGGGCCATAAAGAGGTCTTTCAGGCAGGAAATAATTTGTAGAATTTCCAGTACTGACTCTGATATCGATACATTTATGACCTTATACTACAACTTAATGAAAAGGCGGCAGGCAAGAAATTCATATTTTTTTTCACTTGAATATTTTAAAACCTTGTTACAATATTGTAGTAATAGCTGGTTGTTGATTTTAGAATCAAAGTCAGGTCTACCGATAGCAGGCTCTATCGTTGTTGGTTGTGGTGATTTATATTATCATTTACTTACAGCATCTGATCCAAAATACCTGGCATCACGACCTAACGAAAGATTAATATTTGAATTATTCTGTTTTTGTAAACGAAAAAAAGGAGGTAAAAAATTGATGTTGGGAGGTGGCGATACGGGGGTAAAAAATTTTAAATTGCGTTTTAGTAAATTGACGCTACCTTATTTTGTAACTCGACAAGTTTATTCTAAAAAACTATATAAAGCCGCTTGCAATAAAAAAAAAGTCTCTGTTTTATCTAACTTTTTCCCAGCATATCGTATATGAAAAAAATCACACATACAAAACCATATCTGTCTGGTCATCATAAATCTGAGTTATTGAAGCAGTTTCAAAGTGGTATGGTAAATGAAGGTGAGTGTTGTAAAAAATTAATAGAAAAATTAGCCACAAAATTTGGACATGCCGGAGGTGTATTACAATCAACCGGGACACACGCATTGGCTCTTGCCATTCAGACTCTATCAATGAGGCTTGGTTGCGTAAGCCCACGGGTATTAATTTCTAATTATTCCTGCCATTGCTTAATTGACGCCGTACATATAGCAAATGGTGTTCCCATACTTTGTGATATAAACAGTGATAATTTGAGTCTATGTGTCGATGCAATCCAAAAAATTATTGCTAAAAATCCAATTGATATAATTATTGTACCTCACATGTTTGGATTACCAGCTGATATAGGAAAAATAGAGGCTTTAGGGATTCCCGTTATTGAAGATTGTGCTCATTCCCCCGGGGCCAGGTTTAAAGAGCAGATGGTGGGTAGCTTTTCAAAGTTGGCTGTTTATTCTTTTGAGGGCAGCAAAATACTTCCTGCCGGTGAGGGGGGAGCGGTTCTGGCAAATCAGCACTCCATGACAGAGATATTAATAAAAACTAAGTGCAGGAAAGGTAGCTTCCATAAACACAGCCGCCTATCGGATATTATTGCCTCAGTTGTAATTGCACAGATCAAGGAATATGAAGTTATAATCAAACGACGACAAAAAATAGCGAAGAAGTATTCTCAATACTTATCTGATTTAAGCGCAAAAGGAGTAATTCGTCTACCAAAAACATATGATGACAGAGAGCACATCTATTATCGATATATTATCCAGGTCTCCCCAAAGGAACTCCAGCGGCTAATTAAATCTGCTAACATTGCGGGGATATTACTGAAGCAACCCATAGCAACAGGGCCTTTATCAATGACATCTTTTGTAAAAGGCAGATCATTTCCCAATTCTTTTGCTGTACACTCGTCCTCGGTGTCAATTCCCATTTATCCTGATTTAAAGGATAAGGATATAGAAAGAATAATGACTTTTTTACATGTATATGAATGGAGAAAAATATATGAATCGCCTAAGTTTTGAAAAAGTTTTTTATCATATGGATCAACTATATGATTTTCATAAAAAAAATGACAACTATCCTGTTCACTTTACAATCGGGTTGACAAGTTATTGTAATCATAGATGCCTTTTCTGTTATGGAGACTATGAAACCTCAAATCCAAATAAAAATTTTTCGATTCAAAAAGACGTCCTCCTAACAATTTTAAAAGAGGCTTTCGAATGTGGCCTTAAGTCGGTGTCATTGGTCGGGACGGGAGAACCTCTGCTCCATAAAAATTCTGCAGAGATTATTGAAGGTATAAAATCCATTGGTATTGAAGTCGCAGTTTATACAAATGGCGTTATGGTTAAAGGAGATATTGCTGAGGCCATCCTTGATTGCTGTACCTGGGTGAGGGTAAGTTGTAACGCCGCAGACGTTAATGAGCATAACCATATCCACCAATGTAAAAATGACTTTAAAAACATTATTGATAACTTTAGAAACCTTATTTCCAAAAAGAAAAAAAGAGGTGCACAGTTTCCTACAATTGGATGCCAGTTTGCAGCATTTCAGGATAATTATTTGTCGATGTATGATGCAGCAAAGTTATGGAAGAGTGTTGGTATAGATTATTTCGCCATAAAACCAGTATACAAACATCCTAAAAACACCAACCAGAAGAATAATTTGCTTGATTATAGCAAAGTCGAACAGCTTATGGAAAAAACACTTAGCTTGCAGGACGACTCATTCATTGTATACGCTAAATTTGATCAGTTTAGGGATGTCTTATCAACCGACTATGCAAGGAGTTATAAGACTTGCTTTGGCCATGCATTTTCTTCAGTTATTCTGGCAGATGGTAAAATGTATCTGTGCGGCAACCTTCACAGTGAGGAAAGGTATTGCATAGGAAATATTTATAATGGAGACTCTTTTAAAGATCTTTGGTCATCCGAGAAACGAAAAAACGTAATCAAAAATATTGATGTTAATGTTTGTCCCAAAAGGTGTCGAAACGATCCTTTGAATAATATTTTATGGGACATGAAAAATCCAAACTTGGATATTCATCCTAATTTTCTATAAAAAAATGATCTTGAGGTTTATTTGACAACTTATAAAAAAAAAATTCGTACTTTGTATATGGGTCATAATCCGGTCTTATTGCTTGCCTGTTTAAATTATTCAAATCTTATCGGCATTTTTATACATGAGGTAAATGGCAATATCTCACAGAGAGCTAAAAGTGTAAACAAAACTTGCTTGGATAATAAAATCTCAATTTATAAATTTGACAAATTAACGAATGCAGCAGTTGATCAAATTAAAAATATTGCACCAGATCTAATCATTGTTGGTGAGTACCATCTTTTATTAAAAAATGAAATCATACTGATTCCCCCATTAGGTTGTATTAACATTCATGGGTCCCTTCTTCCTCAGTACAAGGGGGCTCATCCCATCAATTGGATGTTGATAAATGGAGAAAATACTGGTGGGGTCACAGCTCATTACGTTAACGAAGCTTTGGACGGGGGACCGATTATCCAACAACTTAACTATCCAATTGGGAAAGATACTACAGCCTATGATCTTCGACCTTTCATCGAAGGGTGCGGATACAGTCTGCTGGCAAGTATTTTACAAAAATTATCACAGGGTGTTCCAATTTTAAGTACGCCACAGGACAAATCAAAAGAGAGTTATTACCCCCCTAGAAAACCTGAAGATGGTCAGATCAATTGGGATCAGCCAAGTTTGTCGATCCATAATTTTGTAAGGGCCTTAAGCGCCCCCTATCCTGGTGCTTTCACGTTAGTTAACAATGAAAAACTTATTATCTGGAAAACCTATCTCCCTGAACCAGATATTTTTGCCAAAAAACCCATTGAAAATATTGAACCTGGCACTATATGCTCAAAGACCAACACCGAATTAATTATTAAAACGGAAGATGGCAAAATCACTGTAATTGATTATGATTGTGCTGTAGATTTTCAGTCCGGATGGAGGCTCCAATGAAAATAAAAAAAATCGTATTCATCATCCCAAACACAAGATGGTTTGGACATAAATACTGGGACATTTATCCCTATTCCATATGTTTGCTTGCGTCGATTGTCAGAGATCAATATGATGTGGAACTTATTGACCTTAATATGGATAACCTTGATTTTGAAAAAACGATAAGTCGTTTACGAGCATCTGCGCCTGATATTGTCGGTATAAGTTTGATGGCCGCGGAATATAAAGACTGCGCTCATAAAACAGCGGCTCTCGTAAAAGAGGCATTACCTTCGACTATCACAATTATTGGCGGTGTCTATGCAACGTCACAACCCAAAAATGTAATTGCTGATTTGAATATCGATTATGCTGTGCTTGGAGAAGGTGAAGATATTTTACCAAAGTTGCTTGATGCAATTGTAAATAAAATTAGATTTCCTGAATTTGATGGAATCGCATATCGCAATAAATCGGGTGAATTCATAATCAAACCTCAAAAAATTTTTATTGATAACTTAGACGCTTTGCCGTTACCCGCCTTTGATCTTTTGCCCATTGAAAAATACTTAAAACAAACAGAATTATTTTCCCATGTCAACGCAAGGAAAGTACCATTTGCCAAATTACTTACTTCCAGGGGGTGTCCTAACCGGTGTACCTTTTGTGATTTACGATCAATACAGGGGAACAAGTTCAGACCGAGATCAGCCAAAAATGTACTGGCTGAAATAGATTGGCTGGTTGAACACTATCAGGTAAAAGAAATTATATTTAATGATGACAACCTTATTGCCAACCCAAAGAGGGCTAAAGAGATTTTCCATGGTCTGATTAAACGTAATTATGACCTTATTTGGAAATCTGTAAATATTGCCACATATGCCCTTAATGATAGCATTTTGGACTTGATGGCCCAATCTGGCTGCTACCAGGTTACTCTGGCCATAGAGTCCGGGAGTGATGAGGTGTTAAAAAATTTAATGCAAAAACCTCTCAAAACCAGCCAGGTTGGACCAGTTGTAAAAAAAGCAAAACAACTAAGCATGGAAGTCGCGGGTCTATTTATGCTTGGCATGCCAGGTGAGACCTGGGAGCAAATAAGACAGACAATCTCATTTGCTGAGAAGTTAGAGCTTGATTATGTCCATTTTGGTATCGCAACCCCCATGCCGAATACTGAGTTGTATAAAACAGCAAAGGAACATGATTTACTTGTTAATGGCTTTGATGTGACCAATTTTTCCTGGTCTGGATATGGCCGAGGTGTTATTAAGACGGATCAATTTGATCCATTTGATTTGGAGGTTCTTCGAGTTTATGAGTGGGACAGAATCAATTTTGCCACCTTGGAAAAAAAAGAAAAACTTGCACGAATGATGAACGTTGACCTTTTGTCTCTCGAAAAATGGCGTAAAGAAACAAGAGCCTCCATTATAAGCCGTTATACAAATAAGAAGGGTTAAGGCACAGATGATACAGATATTGTCAAAAAAAACGAATAGGTGAAATAAAAGATCATGGAAAAAAAATTAAAAAAAGTGCTTGTTACCGGAGGCGCTGGTTTTATAGGAAGTCATCTGGTTGATCGACTTCTGGATGATGGGCACAATGTCATTGTTTTGGATAATTTTTCAACAGGTCGTATTCAAAATCTTGAACATCTTAAAAGAAACAAACGTTTATCCCTTTATAAAGTTGATATTGCCGCATATAATGACATTCTCGACTATTTTAAAGATGTAAGCTGGGTTTTTCACCTTGCCGCACTTGCAGATATAGTACCTTCCATAAAGACTCCGTTTGATTATCACAGATCAAATGTGGATGGTACTATGAGCGTACTTGAGGCATCCAGAAAACATGGAATAAAACGATTTATTTATGCAGCATCTTCATCATGCTATGGTATCCCCGATAACTACCCCACCCTGGAAACAGCCGAATTAAGACCCCAATACCCCTATGCATTAACCAAGAGTGTTGCCGAGCGGTATGTGATGCACTGGGGACAGGTCTATGGACTGCCGGTTGTCTCTTTGCGCATGTTCAATGTTTATGGTCCCCGTTCGCGCACAGGGGGAACCTATGGGGCTGTTTTTGGTGTATTTCTTGCTCAAAAACTGAGCAAGAAACCATTTACTGTCGTGGGAGATGGCAGACAGACTCGTGATTTTACCTTTGTTACTGATATTGTTGATGCCTATATTAAAGTTGCAGTAGCTGATGTTTGTAATGAAATATTCAATCTTGGAAGTGGACAGACATATAGCATCAATAAGCTTGTCAATTTATTGGGTGGGGAAAAAATATATATTCCAAAACGTCCGGGGGAACCGGATTGTACATTTGCCGACGTCTCAAAAATAAAAGAAATAATTGGCTGGAAAGCCACGACCTCTTTTGAAAAAGGAGTGATGATAATGTTGGATAATATTGATTACTGGAAAGAGGCACCTATCTGGACTCCGAAAAAAATCAAAGGAGCAACAAAGGAATGGTTTCAGTATTTAGGCTAAAAAATCGATTGAATAAAGGTAGGGAACCGGTTTTAGAAATAAAGCCGCCAATACATATCAATTTTATATAGGGCAGGAATGAACCCGGAAACAAAGAAAATACTCTATGCGATAAAAAAACAGAACCCCAAAAACAGAACTGTTTTTGTATCAGGCAATTTTAATATTGTTCACCCAGGACATTTAAGATTGCTTCGTTTTGCAGCAGAATGTGGTGATTACCTTATTGTTGGCGTTCATGGGAATAGGACAGATGGCCATACCCTGCTGGATGAAAAGTTCCGTCTGGAAGGGGTCAAATCCATAACACGGGTTGATTTTGCTTTTATTCTCAGGGATCCTCCTGAAGAATTTATTAAAGAGCTGGAGCCTTCAATTATTGTTAAAGGTAAAGAGCATGAAGAGGCCTATAATCCGGAAGCTGAAACAGCCAAATCCTATGGAGGTAAACTTCTTTTCAGCTCTGGAGACGTAAGTTTTTCCCTTGCAGAGCTTCTTCAAGATGAGTCTAAAAGGATTATCTCTTCATCCATAGTGAAACATGATGCATTTATGAAACGGCATGGGCTTGATTGGGATAAACTTCATCTTACACTGAAGAGTTTCGAACGACTAAAAATTGTAGTGATAGGAGATATCATTGTTGATGAATATATTGATTGTGATGCTCTTGGAATGAGCCAGGAAGACCCTACGATTGTTGTCACCCCCATAGAGAAAAACAAATATATTGGAGGTGCGGGAATCGTTGCAGCTCACGCCCGAAAGATGGGAGCAGATGTTAATTTTTTCTCAGTGGCTGGTTGTGATGAAACCGCTCATTTTGCCAAGGCAAAGCTTAATGAGTATGATGTTCAATCATTTATATTAAAAGATGAAAGTCGCCCTACGATCCTAAAACAACGATTCAGAAGTTCAGGAAAGACTCTGTTAAGAGTGAACCATTTACGAAGTCATCCCGTTGGCAAAGAGCTGCAAACCCAGCTTAAAAACAACCTTTCTGAAATACTTGATGACATTGATCTGTTAATTTTTTCTGATTTCAATTATGGTATACTTCCACAGCCTTTGGTTGATAGTGTAATAAAGAAATGCTTAAAAAAAAAGATAATGATGGTTGCCGATAGCCAGTCTTCATCTCAGGTTGGGGATGTTTCCCGATTTAATAATATGTTTTTTCTAACACCGACAGAAAGGGAAGCAAGGCTTGCTGTAAGGGATTTTGAGTCCGGTCTTGTCATCCTGGCTGAAAAACTCAGAAAAAAAGCCATGGCAAAAAATATTTTGATTACACTTAATGAGGAAGGTATGCTTATTCATGAAGGAATTCCTGATTTTGACATGTGGGAGACTGACAGATTGAACGCAATGAATCCTGTTGCAATTGATCCAGCCGGGGCCGGAGACTCCCTTTTAACCGGTTCAGCCCTTGCCGCTGCTTCAGGGGCAGATATCTGGCAATGCGCATATCTTGGTTCCCTTGCTGCTGCATGCCAGGTGGAACGTACAGGTAATATACCCATTTCCATCAACGATATGATAACAAAAATGTCAAGATGAAAGCCGTACTATTGTCAGCCGGTTTGGGCACAAGGTTAAGGCCGCTAACAAAAATCATTCCAAAATGTCTGGTCCCCATCAATGGTAAACCATTGATGGAATATTGGTTAGATATGTTTTATTTGGAAGAAATTACGCATGTAATCGTCAACCTTCATCATCTTTCCAAAACCGTTAAAGCATATATTACAAATAGTCCATACAAAAATTATGTTACCACGGTATATGAAGAGACGCTTCTCGGCACAGGCGGGACTCTTTTAAAGAACAGGTCCTTTTTTGAAAAAGAACCCGTTTTTATGGCTCATGGCGATAATTTTTCCCTATTTAACATAAAAAATTTTATCAGCGCACATGATTCTAGACCGGAATATTGCGAAATGACCATGATGACATTTGAAACTGACAAACCACAAAGTTGTGGCATTGTGGAGCTTGATCAGAATAATGTTGTCTGTGCCTTTCATGAAAAAGTGAACAATCCTCCTGGGAACCTTGCCAATGGCGCTGTTTATGTTCTTGAACCTTCAATTTTAGATTTTATGGAAAGTCTTGGAAAAGAAATAATTGATTTTAGTACTGAAGTGCTGCCATATTATATCGGAAGGATTAATACCTTCCATAATTCTAAGTACCATAGAGATATAGGAACAATGGAAAGCTATTTAAAGGTTCAAAAAGAATTTGAATAACCGTTTATCGGCATTACCTCTTTATTTGGACTGAAAGGAACCAAAGATTGACTATTGTGAAAAAAAAATCAATCTTGACTCAATTTTCACTTTAGATAAAGATAGAAAACATAATCATAAATAACATGAATTATTTTGGAAAACATTTATGAACATTTTGATCCGTACAGACTCATCACTAAAAATGGGTAGCGGCCATTTAATGCGATGCCTGACATTGGCTGACGGATTAACTGAAAAAGGGGCAGATATTCATTTTATCTGCCGTAACCTTCAAGGCAACCTAAACTATTTAGTGCAGGAGCGCGGTTATCATCTGCATTTATTACCGGGTCCAAAAGATAACTTTGAACCTCAGGCAGATGACACCATACATGCTTCATGGCTGGAAGTATCCTGGCAGGATGATCTGAATGAAACAAAAGGGGTTTCCTGTTTTATTACAAAAAAATTTAACTGGCTAATAATTGATAGTTACGCCCTGGACTACCGATGGGAAAATGGTATGCGTATTTTTTCGGACAGGATCATGGTCATTGATGACATGGCTGATCGGAAGCATAATTGTGATCTATTATTAGATCAAAACTATTTTTCAGCGCCTGAAAAAAGATATGACAATCTGGTTTCCGATAATTGCCTGAGGGTTTTAGGACCCCAATATGCTTTGCTCCGTCCGGAATTCAGGAGGGCAAGAGAGTTTTCTAAAATAAAAGGTAGTTCCGCAACAAGAATTCTTATTTATTTTGGTGGAAACGATCATGACAATCTCACCGGCATGGCTTTAGATTCTCTTTCCTGCCCGGAGCTTGAACATCTTTGTATCGATGTGGTTGTGGGTCCGCATAATCCTCATATAATGGATTTGCAGGAACAGATCAATTGCCGTTCAAAAACCAGATTACATGTGCAGCCCAAAGGTTTTGTCGAATTACTTCTAAGAGCGGATTTATGTATCGGGGCAGGAGGCACCACTACATGGGAAAGATTCTGTTTAAATACACCTGGAGTTGTCATAACCACGGCATTAAACCAGGAGGCATTTAATTCTGAGCTGGATGAGGCAGGTTTTTTATGCTGTCTTGGTACCAAAGAAGATGTTTCTGTTCAAAAGATTAAAGCGGCTGCTCTTGATGAAATTTTAAAATTGGACAACAAAGATTACTTATCATACCCAACTTTAGTGGATGGACTTGGCGCGCTGAGAATTGCAGAAATACTATTACCCTCATCAAAAGATACGCTTATTTTTCGGCTGACTGTGATGTCAGACATGGAATTTTATTTTTCCTGGGTAAACGATCCCATTGCCAGAAAGTATGCTTTTAGTCATGAAAATATCTCCTGGGAGAATCATAAAGCCTGGTTTGAAAAAAAAATTAATTCAAGTAGCACAGCCATGTGGATTATAGAAACAGCACAGGGATTACCGGTGGGACAAATTCGATTTGACATACAAGACAGTATCGCTGAGATTGATTATAGTCTTGATCCTTATGTACGGGGTCGAAGATGGGCAAATACATTGCTTACCAAGGGTATAAATGCCTTTACATCAAAATATAAACAAATATTGGTTCAGGCAAGAGTTAAAAATAAAAACCACCCCTCATGTGCCGCATTTAAACGAATTGCTCTTGCTGAAGAAAAACCAGCTGAAGGGGTCACGCTTTTCCACTTAACATAGTATGAATATAGGACCAAACAGCATGAGTTCCTTATAGAAACCGCTGACTATTTATACGTATGGAGGAATTGAAAAATGAAAGATATTTTAGTTATAGCGGCTCACCCTGATGATGAAATCATTGGCTGCGGTGGAATGATAGCCCGCCATACTGCGGATGGAGATAAGGTTCACATTTTGATTATGGCAGAGGGCATTACCAGCAGGGATGACTGTCGAGACAGAGAAGCACACGCTGATGAGTTGACTGACCTTTCAAAAACAGCTAAGCATGCAAACGAATCCCTTGGCGCCGTGTCTGTGGAATTTTTATCTTTTCCTGATAATCGAATGGATAGTATCCCGCTACTGGACGTAGTAAAAGAGGTTGAAAAACGGATTGAACAATTTAAACCCTCTATAGTTTACACCCATCATATAGGGGATGTGAACGTAGATCATCAGATCGTTCACAAGGCTGTTGTCACTGCCTGTCGCCCGATACCCGGGCAGTGTGTTAAGACACTGCTGTTTTTTGAAATTGCTTCCAGCACTGAGTGGCAGACACCAGGTGCTAACAATTCATTTATACCCAATTGGTTTGAGGATATTGACACCCCTGTGACGGATGGAAAAACATGTCTTGAAAAAAAGCTTGAAGCGTTGGACATATATAATTGCGAAATGCGTAGTTTTCCACATTCAAGATCAATCAAAGCCATAGAATCTCTTGCAAAATGGCGAGGGGCCAGTGTCGGCTTCAATGCTGCGGAGGCTTTTTCCCTTGGAAGGAAACTATAAATGAAACCTATTGTAATTGCCACTTCAAGACAATGGAATGAATATCTGGCAAAAGAAATTGCCACAGCCACAGGCAGAACAACCCACTTGATTACAAAAAAACAGGAATTGAATACCAAGCATTTAAAATCCCTTGAACCTGAATACATCTTTTTTCCGCACTGGTCTTCTATCATTCCATCAGAGATTTTTAAAAACTTTGAATGTATTATTTTTCATATGGCGGATTTACCTTTTGGCAGAGGGGGCAGTCCTCTGCAAAATTTAATTTTACTGGGCCTTGAAAATACAAAACTTAGCGCAATAAGATGTGTACAAGAACTGGATGCCGGTCCTGTATACTTAAAAAAGGATTTGAATTTGAATGGGTCTGCCAATGAAATTTATCTGCGGGCATCAAAATTGACGAAGAAAATGATTCTTGAAATTTTAAAGAATAATATCGTACCGGTACCACAAAAGGGGAAGCCTGTGGAATTCCCCCGAAGACGGCCCGAACAAAGCAATATTAAAAAAGCAGATATTAATTCTATAAATGATATTTTTGATTTCATCAGGATGCTGGATGCTGAAGGGTATCCCAAAGCATATCTTGAAGCCCACGGCTATACATTTGAATTTAATAAAGTCCATCTTGAAAATGAAGCACTAAAAGGAACATTTACAGTATACAAGAAAAATACCTTGCCTGATATATCATCATAATATTAAAATAAAAGGATCGATCCATGATAAAAATTGCTCACAAAACCATCTCACAAAACCATTCTCCTTTTGTTATTGCAGAAATGTCCGGCAATCATAATCAATCATTGGATAGAGCATTGGATATCGTTTCAGCTGCTGCTAAATCAGGCGCCCAGGGACTCAAGCTGCAAACTTACACAGCGGATACAATGACACTTGATATTAAGAATGATGACTTTTATATTTCCGATCAAAATAGCCTGTGGGCCGGTCGCTCTCTTTATAATTTATACCAGGAAGCATATACGCCCTGGGAATGGCATAATCCTATTTTTGAACTGGCCCGTAAGTTGGGCATCATTATTTTCAGTACGCCGTTTGATGAGACCGCAGTAGACTTTTTAGAAGAATTAGAGGTACCATGCTACAAAATTGCGTCATTTGAAAATGCCGATATTCCCTTGATTCGCAAAGTTGCTTCCACAGGCAAGCCCATGATTATCTCTACGGGTATGGCAACAATTGCCGAACTTGATAAAACAGTCCGCACATGTCGTGAACATGGCTGCAATGACATTGTGCTACTCAAATGTACCAGCACCTACCCGGCAAGCCCTGAAAATACGAATATCAGGACCATCCCCCACATGCGTGAACTTTTTGACTGTGAAGTCGGGCTCAGCGACCATACACTTGGTGTGGGTGCGGCGGTTGCCAGCATATCCTTGGGTGCAACCGTAATTGAAAAACACTTCACATTGAGCCGTGCTGATGGGGGCGTTGATTCTACATTTTCAATGGAGCCCGATGAAATGAAAGCCTTGGTGGAGGAAAGCAAACGGACCTGGCAATCCTTGGGTCATATTTCTTATGGAGCAACAGAGAAAGAAAAAGCCTCCATGAAATTCCGACGGTCCATTTATGTTACAAAAAACATGCAGGCAGGCGAAGTACTAACAAAGAAGAATATCCGATCTATCCGACCAGGACTTGGGCTGCATCCAAAATATTTCGATATATTGCTGGGGATGAAAATAAATAAAGATGTACAAAAAGGAACTGCATTGGATTGGGATCTTCTAAAATGAATTGTTCTTTTTTCCAAAGGCCATAACGCTTTTCTATCTGTTAAACCAAGGTATCTAAAAAATTATCGAAGAGAAACCTCACAGAATACTCCTATTATGGGAGTAGTGAACTTTTAAATAAGAACAGGAAATAACGTGTCAATATGAAAAAATATGATATTATTATGATAAATCCGACTTTTGAAGAACACAAAAAGAGCCTCAAGTACTGCTTCCCATTTGGCCTTCTTTATCTAAGTTCTATTTTAAAAAATGAAGGATATCGAATAAAGCTCCTTGATTATAATTTGAAACCCAAATCTATAAATGAGATTGTCTGTGAAATAAAAACAAGTGATAATCCGATTTTTATCATTTCAAGTATGAGTAGTGGCTATCTTTTCGTAAAACGATTGGTGCCTATAATCAGACAATACGCTCCTAAATCAAAAATTTTATTGGGGGGATCTATTACATTTGGTATACCAGAATTTATCGTCAAGCAAACCCAAGTTGACGCTGCTGTTGTTGGAGAAGCTGAAACCTGTATTGTTCAATTAGTAGAATCAATTTTAGACGATAGGGATCTGTCTTTGGTGCCAGGCGTTTACTGGCGTGTTGTTGGAGATTCTGTAAAAAAACCTTCAGAGAAACAAGAAACTATATTCAACCTAAGTAGAATTCCATTCCCTGATTGGGACCTAATAGATGTTGAGACCTATATTAGCAATATGGCGCACAGTTGTTTAACTGAAAACATGCGGACCTTTCCAATATCAGCATCAAGAGGTTGCCCATATCAATGCAATTTTTGTAGCAAAACGCTTGGAAGTAAAATCAGAACGCGTAGCATTGATTTGATTGAAGAAATCAATCATGCAATTAAAAAATACCATATCAATGATATTTGGTTTATAGATGAAGAATTCGCAATAACAGAAGAAAGATCTTTTGAAATGTGTGACATTTTAAGTCGCTTAAACAAATCGATCTCATTTGTATGCAGTATGAGAGTTGATTGTGTTAATCAGAAAATCTTAAAAAAAATGGCGACTGTGGGATGTAGAAGAATAGTTTATGGGGTTGAATCGGGCAGTAAGACAATTCTAAAGGCCATGAATAAAAAAACGACAAATACACAAGCCGATCATGCTATTATTGAAACCAGAAAACTTGGCATTGAAGCAAGTTGTAATTTTATGATTGGTTACCCTGGTGAAACAGAAGAGACGTTTTTTGAGACCTTTAGTTTTATGAAAAAACACGGCTTGTATTCTAATTTTTCTCTAACGACTCCTTTGCCTGGCACTCCATTGTTTGATGATATGATCAAATCTAATCGTATTGATGATTTAGATAAATATTTAAATTCTTTAGATAAAAAAATGACAAAAGAGATGGCACTGAATATGTCCTCGATCCCATCAGATCAGCTGATGGATCTTCGTAACAAGTATAAAAAAGAATTATATCCGAACCGAGTAATATTAAAATCATAAGATTGAGAAAAACTTTATAAGTTGGTCTTGAATCACTGTAGTTTTTATTGCTCTGATTTGAATGATTGCGACATGATAACAACCCCTTGGATTTTTTTTATATCGTACAAGGGGTCATGTTTTTTTAACACTTGTCAAATAAAAAATTTTAATTTTTTCTTTTTTTACTTCAAACATAGGGAGCAAGAACCAAATCCGACATTCCTGATCCTTTATTTATTAATTGGATTTTTTAAAAAGCCACCAGTTCACATTATCATACAATTTATTGTCCCTATGCCATAAAAAACCATAATCAATACATTCAAGATTTTCAAATCTATCCAGATAATATACACCAAAATCCCTCTTGAACAATAGACCATCCTGTCCTCGATACGGTTTTTCCTCGGGTTCATGGGAAAAATATTCCATACAAAGTACATACTTTCGGGACACCCGAAAAATTTCATCCGCAGCTTTTCCCAAATTATTTGGATGGATATGTATCAAAACCCCACAGGTAAATGCCAGATCAACGGATCCGTCCTCTAACGGCAGATTAAAAGCGTCACAATTCCATGCCTCTGTTATTCCTGTTGCACCGGCATTTTCCATTAACTTGCCATGGGCTGTCTTATTGGGTTCAACAGCAAAGATTTTAATTTTTTTATCCATAATACTGTTGATTGCCGCAAGGTTTATTCCAACATTACTTCCCACTTCCAGTACAGACTCTATTTCGATATTATTCAAAATTGGCTGAAAGGCCTTTACCGCAAGGGGGATCTTCCAGTCTGTCAACTCATTTCGCTCGATATAATCATTACCAAAATCACCAGTCCATGATTCCAACTGTTTTTTTTCATTCATTTATAATCACTCCTTTTAAAACCAAAAACCACACAGGCTCAACCCAATAGATCTGATTAGGTTAAGACGCTCTTATTTTTTGGGTGTTTGATAAAATTGTGTTTTAATAAAATTAGACTCATCCATATTCAACCCCAATTCCTGGTTACATCTTTTCGCCTCATTATGAATGGTTGTTTCAAATTCTTCATCCGACATCTGTGTCAAATTGAGTCTTAAATCCTGCCGATCTCCCATTTGGTGCAGATAATCATCTATATCCGTGATAAAATTATGTTCTACCGCATAGTCAAACATGACAGATCCGGGTTGGGGCAAAAGATATCCTATGGAAGGGAAAATATTATTTTCAATACAGACATCAAAAGTTTTTGCTATGGTTTCCGTCGTTTCCTGGGGATACCCGAAAACAAGGCTCGTCCAAACTGAAATTCCTACCTTATTAATTAACGAGGCCTGCTTATTAAACATGTCAACCGTAATATGTTTATTCATGGCCTTTAAAATTTCAGAGGAGGCATTTTCCAAAGAGAAAAACATACCATAACATCCTGCCTGTTTCATCTTTTCTATAATAATAATATCTTCATCACTATCAAATAATCCTGCACGGCAATCCCCGGTCCAGTTAATTTTCAACCCGGATTCAATTACTTTCTCTGAAAATTCCAAGGTCTGTTTTTTACTAAAAAATGTGAGTTCATCAGAAAAGGTAAAATGGTTAATCCCATACTGTTCAATTAATAAGGCCATTTCTTTGATTATGTTATCAGGTGTTCGAGGCCTGTAGGGAAAACCCCTGAAAGCATGATAACAAAAAGTACAGTTGGCAATACACCCTCTTGCAGTATTAATATTAATACTTCTTACATTATCCCTGTCACCCGGGTAAGCTGCATGCACCTGTTCTTTGGAATTCAATATATACATTTCAATATCAAATATGGTGCGATCTATAATTCCTAACGTATCGATGTCTTTTATGGCTTTTCTGTCTGAAGTTCTGACAATTTTTCCATCAATTTTAAAACAAATTCCGTTTATATTATTTAAATCGTCCTTCTTCTCAAGTGCTTGTAAAAGTTCAAGGATGGTCACATCCCCTTCACCCATCACTGCAATATCGGTCTGGGTATTTTCGATCAGATGTTCGGGTATGGAGGAAGCCACTGTATTCCCGACAATAATTTTTGTGTCCGGTTGTTGATCCCTGACCAATTGAGTCAATTGCTTTATGGTTTTATATGCGGTTACAATCGCACCCATGCAAACCACATCATAAGACTGCTTGCTTAAGTATTCAATTACCTCTTCATTGCTCAACCGAAGTGCATCAATATCCAGCAAATCAAAATCATACCCGGCCTTTTTAATCGCTGTTGCAATGTATCCCAACCCGATAGGAAACATTTTCACTCTGCTGTCGGGCCGCATACAAACATTAATGATTAAAACTTTCATTGAATCTCCTGTTCATTATTAAAAATTATTTTATTTTTCTGCTTTGATATTGCTCAGATTGAAGCAAGTTATTTAAATTCGTTTCCACCTGAAGATGTCCCGGATGGATTTCAAGAAATTGTCGATAAGAAGAAACAGCCTCTTCAAGCATATCCATGGACTGATAAGCTACGCCAATGTTATTTAAAGCATCTGCATAACCGGAATCAATTTCAAGGATTCTTTTATAAGTATTAATTGCCTCTTGAAAACGCCCTGATGCGTTGTATGCATTCCCGAGATTATTTAAGGCATTTAAAAAATCTGGTTTCTGTTCAATCGCTTTTTTATAGGCAGATATTGCTTGGTCAACTTTTCCTTTCTCCTGCAATGCCACTCCCATATTGTAGTATGCATTAAAGTGGTTGGGATCAATATTTATAGTTTTTTCATAATATAGAATTGCTTTATCAATTTGGCCCATCGACTTAAATGCAGTCCCCATGTTATGGATGACATAAGGGTTATCTGCTTCAATTAATAATGCTTTTTCATAGCAATTCACCGCCTCTTCAAATTGATTGTCATGCAAAAGTTGATCTCCGGTTTTAATCAGTTCATTACAATGGTCCTCATTTCTGGCAAAATCCGTTGCATCTTGGACCTTTTTTTTATTTTCATATATTTCAACAAAATCTTTATCAATTTCAACAGCCTTTTTATAATGGGTAACAGCCATATCATTTTTCCCCATTTGAAACAGCAGATCTGATAACAGCATATAATACTCAGGGTTATCCTTTATGCAGGCAATTGCTTTATGATAATTTTCAAAGGCCTTTAATAATTCCTTTGAAACCAGGAACATTTTTCCACAATTTTTGTAAAAACTGCCCATTGACGTGGGTTGCAAATATTCTTTTACCTCAGGCTGATCTTTAAATATGGTTTCCCATTGCTCTATTATTTGCTCAATACCCTCTATGTTATCCGTTTCAAAAAACGAATCAATCTCTTCCATTTCTAGTGTCAGCATAGCAGATAATTCTGTTATTAATCTGGAATGATCCGGACAATACCTTAATCCCTTAATAATCATACGCTTACCGCTACCCTTGTCGAATTTCCAAAAAAGAGCGGCATAGCTCATATATTCATCACCAAGTGCCGTTTTGAATTGATCTATTTTCTCGTTATACGCTGATTCACTCTCCATGGCTCTATTAAAATACGCGTCTGATTTTTCATATTCCGTATGAAGGGCAGCAATTTTTCCAAGATTAAAAGCAGCCTCAGCATTATCTGGATCATTTTTTAATATCTGGGATAAAACCGGTTTTGCAAGGAAAATATCATCGGACTCAACATAGAGACGGGCAAGGTCGACCCTTTCCCGAAGGCTTTGCTCTCCTTTTTTATCTGTTGCCTTCAACAACTTTTTTTCATTTTTATGATGCGTAATTATTTTTGATAGCGTATCTCCAAACCCTTTAATCAATTCTTTTCTAACCCGGTTTACCTCTTCAAGTCTTTTTAAATTTCCCAAAAGCCATTCAATATACTTTTCTGGGATATCCTGGATTTTGTCTATTTCATACTTCATTCTTTCTGTTGATTGAAGGGCGTTCATGGTTGCTTCATCAAAAAGCCCCCAAAACCATTGTTTTTTATCTAATTTTTGATGGCATTTATCAATATCCACAACCTTTTTTTTAAGATTTTGCGGCAGGGCTTCAATGGATGGATATTGTTTTGAGGATTCTTGTAGTTTTATAAGCTTCTTATAGAGAAAAGAGGACAAATTATCACTTTTTTTGATAAGCTTATCCATGTCATTTGTTGTTTTTAAAACAGACCTGATATTGCTAAGAAAACCGTCAATATTGCCTATCTTACTATCCTGATTACATTCTTGCATCTTTTCTGAAATATTGAGATTTTTTGTGCAAACTTGATTCAACACATCCTTTAGCTGCATGACTTCAGTGCCCTTTATAAATGCGCCGCCCTCTGATGCATTGATGTATTTGCCCGGAGAACCTGCTATCATTTTTTCAAACTGATCGATAAAATTTATAAATGACCTTGAAGTCGGGACCTTGCCGCCCACATTTCCATCCACCCAAATTAACTCTTTTTTTTGTTGGAAGATAGCTGCTGTCTGGTCTTCGGATTTAAGCACGGTATCCTTTGCATGATCTTTTGCCTCATCCTTATCGGAAAAAGCAAGATCCTGACCTGTAAAAATCACAGGGGAGCATCCCATTATAATCGCAGAAATAAGACTCAAGTGGGCTACTGTTCCAGCACCGGGTGTAGAAAGCTCACCTCCTAATCCCTTGTTAATCCAGTTTTCCATTGCCCCGCCTGTAAATGTCCAGTATATATTTTGGGCCGGAAAGACCTTGGCTACCTTTTGCCCAACCCAGCTTGAACAGATCAGGGAAGCATTCTGTGATTTCGGGGCACAGGCTGCAATCTTTTCATAGGTAATATTTTTATAATCAATTGAAGTGATAAAATCAGGTGTTACCCCATGTGCCAGCAGGGCAGGAAGAGCTGAGTCAACACATATGATGATGGCTTTTTCTTTGAATTCTCTCATCAATTCGATATTATTATCCAAAGAAGGACCGGCAGCGACCAATATGGCGGGCATATCCTTAAACCTGCCTTTTAAACTGTCAATCAGTGATGTATGATGGATCATACTTAAAAAACTGAGTCTGTTAGAAATAAAAGCACTTCCATATGATTTATAGGTATTTGATGAAATATTCAACGCATTGGCAATACTGTATATGGTTTTGCCAAGTACGTCATACCCTCCTTTATCAAGCGTACAAGAAGGATTATGAGTCAGCATGCTGATCTCTTCAAGACGCATTGACCTGATTGCAAAAGAAAGTACCTCCTCAACATCTGGCTTTGCCCCCAAACATAAAATCACTTTGGGATCCTTTAAAAGATTTGTAAGGTCTATTACCCTGAGTGCCTGGAGAAAAACACCTGGGGAAAGCTCAAAAATAATAAGAAACTGGATATCGGTTCTTTTTTCTATAATCGCCAGAGGGCCGAATCCAAGCCCCATACCCTGGAATATGACCGTTCCCTTAGCATTTTCAGGGACAATCCCTAAAAAATCATCTCCATCTTTTTCAGGGTTGCTGGTATCATGGAAAAATAGAAATTCGTTTTCATTCATTTCAACTTTCAGGTTTGGTTTCCCATTATCGGCTATGACGATCTCTCCAACGGGCAACGAATCAGAATCCTGGATTATCTTCCATGTATCAGGGTGATTTTTTTTAAGAAGTTTTAAATTTGATTCATAAAAATCAGGAAATTCAGTGATCATACCATCTCCTTGTAAAAATATTAGACAATCGCAAATTCTATTTTCCCCATATAACGAAGTATGCATTTTATATGCCATACATAACGTATGTTTTCACCCAAACTAAAAAAACTTTATATCAAGTTTTAGCAATGAAAACCGATACTATCTATATTCATATATATGAACATTTTATAAAAACCTAACAATAAGGAGGTGAAAATTCAACGTTTTGTTTTGATTTAAAAATCAAAAAAAGTAATTTTTGTTAAGTATTTATCAGGGAAAGGATTCCCGAATTAAAAAAAACATGGAGGAAACACATGGCTCTTAGAATTAACACCAACGTGGCTGCATTAAATGCCCACAAAAACATGATTAAAAATGACAATGCCCTCTCAAGTTCACTTGAAAGGCTCTCTTCAGGACTTAGAATCAATAAAGCGGCTGATGATGCAGCCGGCATGTCCATTGCCGATTCACTAAGGTCCCAGTCCATGGGTCTTGGCCAGGCAATCAAAAATGCCAATGATGGTATCAATATTGTTCAGACCGCTGATGCGGCTCTTGAAGAATCCATCAATATTATCAATACCGTAAAAACCAAAGCCATCCAGGCTGCCCAGGACGGTCAGACAACTGAATCACGTGCTGCCATCCAGTCTGATATTGATAAACTGATGCAGGAACTGGATACCATTGCAAAAACCACATCCTTTAATAACCAGAAACTTCTATCCGGTGCATTTACCAATAAAAGTTTTCAGACTGGTGCATACACCGGTGAGACAACCAACATTACCATTGGTTCGGCAGAAGCCAGTAAGATAGGGCATGTCACCACCTCACAACTGACCTTGAAAGATGGTGCGGCCGGTACTGTTGATTTGAGCATTTACTCCAACATTCAGAACCAGACCTTTAATATTGAATCTGTTGAAGTGGCATTTGACAATACAAGCCAGCACAGCATGTCTGCTGTCGCTGATGCCGTCAACCGGATGAGTGACACACTGGGCGTTTTTGCCACGGCCAGTGTCTCCTCCACCACGGATCTGAATATCGTCGGGGGTTCCACCAGCACAGGTTTTGCCATTAATGACGTGGTCATCGGCCAGATCTCTTTGCAGACCAATGATGCAGATGGTGCCCTTGTAAATGCCATCAACTCAAAATCCTCTTCCCATGGTGTCATGGCTTCTGTTGATACCCAGGGCAAACTGACACTCTCATCCTTTGACGGCAGGGCCATCAAAGTAGAAACAGGCGGTGCTAAAACGGAAGCTGTTCTCAGGAATTCTGAAATGTCCACAACAGGTCATATCAACCTGATTCAGTATGGTGCCAGTGATATTGTTGTCAACAATGTGGGCGGCGGTGATGCTGTTGCATTAACCACTGACCTGGAAATTAATGGGGATACCTCAACAGTACAGGCATCCACCATGGCGGAAGGTTCCACGCTTGCTGAAAATTCTGCGCTGGCTGCCGGCTGGTCCACAAGCCAGGCAATTGGCGGTGAGGCTTTCAGCAACGCAACCATTACAACCTCCCAGGATTCCATATTTGGTGCCGGTTCAGTCATTGTTACCAATAGTAAACTGGGTGCTAACTCAGATATCAACGGTACCGTTCAGATTCAATCCACCAACACCACAACCGGTGAAAGTATTATTGCCAAAGGTTCTATTCTACAGGGAACAACCGAGTTAGGCGCAGGTACAGTTATTGGTGGTACCTTTGTCATGGACAGTTCTAGAACGACAAAAACATCCGAAGCAAGTCTTCTCAAAGAATCCTCCAGACTGACATCCGGTTCCGTCATTGGAGACGGTTCCACAGTCGGCGTTGATATTACGGTTGCAGAAACCAGCAAATCAGATGCTCAAAGCATTATTGCTGCAGATTCCACTCTGGCATCAGGATCTATTATTGCTGCCAATTCAACTGTAGGGGGAAGCGTAACACTCTCCAGCACAACAAGCCAGACCGATTCAAACAGTCTTTTAACAACAGGATCAAGTGTTGCCAGCGGATCAACTATTGGATCAAGAACTGTTCTTGGTGCTGATTTCACCCTTGCAGCCGATGCCATCACAACCACTGCCAACAGTTTGATTAAAGCCGACTCCGTACTGGGAAGCGGCTCTACTATTGGCGCAAGTACGGTACTTGGCGGGCGGGTCGTACTGAATGCAGATACCGATACAACTTCTTCAGATAGTATGATAAAAGCAGGTTCCGACATCATGGTTGGCTCCACCTTGGGTACAGGAACTGTTGTGGGCGGCGACTTTCTTCTTAACCGTACGAGCGCAACAAATGCAACAACATCAGAGAGTCAACTTGCTGACGGATCAAGAATCTCCGCAGGTACTGTCCTGAAAGCAGGCACTCAGCTTGCCGACGGCCAGTATATTAACACAACCAGTGGTGTTGTTTCAGGCGTTCTAGAAAACGACTATACAACCAGTGGATTTACGGTTCTTTCAAATGGCGGAATCGAATCTCTTGCCATGGGGTCAACCCTTGCAAGCGGCTCCACACTATCCCAGGGTTCTTATCTTGGTGCTGATGCAACTACCGGAAGCACAACAACACTAACCGAAGATATGACAATGAAAGCGGGTTCCAAATTAATCGCAAACTCTGCCCTTGAAGCTGATTCCTATTTTTCAAAGGCCATCATTAATGAACACACTATTGTTACCAGTGCTGGTTCTGTTCTAACAGCCGATACCACACTGAATGAAGATTCAAGTTACACAACCATTAGCTCTACAATTCTCTCCGGTTCCACACTGGGATCAGGATCTGTTGTGGGCGCGGGATCAATATTCCTGGGAAATGACATCGTTATAGTCGGTGACAGCACGTCTTACATGACCTCTACGTTACAGACAGGTTCGATTGCTACCGCAGGTACAACCCTTGCGGCAAGTACAGTTGTCGCCGGTGATTTTGATATTGCAGCTACTACTGGTATTACAGGCGGAACCCTGATCAGCGGGACAACAATCGCATCCGGTAGTACGTTAGGTGCCGGCACGGTGTTGGCTTCGACTGACGTTGTGGGTGCCGCCACTGTAATCGGAAGTGGATCTTCCTTTGGTACTGGCACGACCCTTACGGCCGGCACAACATTGTCATCCGGTACCATTCTTGGTTCAGGATCGGATTTTAATGGTGCTCAGAGTCTGAATTCGGGAACTGTATTGGGTATCGGTACTATCCTGGCCTCGGGTAGTCTTATTGGATCCGGGACTGTATTGGGTGGTGCTACTGAAGTTAACTCTGCAGATGTTCAATCCACAACTATTTCAGGTATCGTTGCAAATGGATCTGTAATAGCAAGTGGAACAACCATATCAGGTACTTCTATCCTTGCCAGTGGTCAACAGTTAACTTTAAGTGGAACTGGTGGCGGCGCTGCCATGACGATAACCGGAAACGGGCTTCTCACCATTACTGCACAGACTCTTTCCGGTACTGTTACCGGTGCTTGGAAAACCAGTACAAGTAATACTCTGGATTCCGGTGGTTTCACAGCCTTTGGTGGTACGGTCATGTCAGGCTCAGTCTTGGCTGCCGGCTCAATCATGATAAAAGACAGTATCACGACCCAGAGCAATACAGCCACGACCGCGAGCACGACCCTGGCGGGTACCACGACCCTTTCTCTTGACGCGGCCAATACGGCAAACGTTGTGAAAGGAACAACCACATTGGCGGGCACTACAACGGTGGCAACTTCCATGGACCTTTTAGGTACAACTACACTTGGTTCAGCAGGCAGTGCAACCATTGGTACGCAGTTGACGTTGGGCGGCTCATTGACACTTGCCGGTACAACAACCCTTTTAAGCGGTGTGGACTTGAATGGAGCCAGCCTGACCCTTGCAGGCACTTCATCATTTGCCGCAGGTACAATCATGTTCAGCGGATCCTCCATTGATGCGGCCACTACCGTTAATGCGGACTCTACTTTAACCGGGGATATGATATTTGCCACGGGCAGCGTCCTTGGAAGCGGTTCCACCCTTGATTCCGGCTCCACATGGGGAGGAGATTACAACCTAAATGCGACAACTATTACAACTGTTGCCGGAACCCTTACTTTAGCAGCGGGTTCAATGCTGACAGGTGACGGGGCAGCATCATTGCTCCAGTCCGGTTCCACATTTGGCACGGCCATAACGGACCAGACGACTTCGGGTACCACAATCATGACCGATGACATGACCCTGGCTGCAGGTTCTAAACTCCTGGACGGCAGTAAGGTCACCAATGGTTCCTATGTGGATTCAGCCATTGTTATCAGTGGTACCAACACACTATTAGATGATATGACAATGATGGCAGGATCAAGACTGCAAGCCGGTTCCAGTATTGCAAACGGCTCCTACTTTGATGCGGACATCACCTCAAGCGGTACGTCCACCATGGCCGACAATATGACCCTGGCAGCAGACTCCAAACTTGCCAGCGGATCTGTCTTGACCACGGGGAGTCGTTTTGAAGCCGACCTGACCATTACCACTACCACGGGTAACCTTGAGCAGGACATGACCATGAATGCAGGATCATTGCTTGCCAGTGGCAGTACATTGAGAACAGGATCATATTTTGACGCCAAGTTGACACTTGCCAGCACCAACAACCTGTCCTTAACCCAGCAGATGACACTAAATGCCGGGTCTAAACTGATCAACAACTCCACGCTCGCAGCAGGATCTAAAGTTGCCGCTGAAGTCCAGATAAAGAACGATTTGACCATGGGCGAAGCAGGAACGATTTCCAAGGATTCCTCTCTCAAGGTCACCGGCAACTTCTCTGTTGCGTCGGGCTCCACTGTCGGTGGTGCTGCCAACCTTGATACAGATATTTCTGTTACTGGAGATTTCGGTATTGCGTCCGGCTCCACCATTGCGGATGATTCCATTCTTACTGACGGTTCTACCATCGGCGGTACCGTAACCCTGGCCAATGATGAAACTGTTGATGCAGACACGGATCTTCTCATGAAAGAGGGTTCCTCACTTGCAGCAGGCAGTGTGATTTCTGAGAACACTTATCTTACCAATGATGTCACAGCGGCTGACGGCAATGTCTATACTGCCGGCAGCATTCTCCAGAGTGACATCACCACAGCAGGTGTTACCAGCATCACCAATGACATGACGCTGCAGAATGGTTCCATGCTTGCTGAAGGCAGTACGCTTGCAGCAAATAACGAAAACACCACATTTGCAGATGCGGTTGCCGGTGAAGGAGAGGTCAACAGGCTGTCTGATCTTAATGTTATGACCCAGGAAGGTGCACAGACTGCCATTTCAATTGCAGACGCTGCCCTGAAGAATCTTGACAAAAACAGGGCAAATCTGGGTTCCACTCAGAATCAGCTGTCTTCAACCATCTCCAACATTTCAACCACCAAGATAAATGTTCAGTCTGCTGAATCATCTATCAGGGACGTTGACTTTGCTGAGGAATCATCCAACTTTACCAAGATGCAGGTATTGATGCAGGCGGGTACGTTTGCCATGAGTCAGGCAAATGCAAGTGCCCAGACAGTATTGAGTCTGCTCCAGTAAACCAGACAACAACCCTTAACCAAAGGCTGATATACGTCTTTGACGCAACCGCCCCGGGGGAATCCCCCCAGGGCGGTTGCCTATTTTAGACTCACCGAAAAGCAATCCTGGAAATCACAAACCCAGAACGATGGATGCGGCAAATTTTTCCCTCTGCCCTCTTTTTTTTCGACATCCAAATCTATTAACCTACTGATTTTATAATTATTTTATAAGATGGTATGTTTTGTGCATTTTTGTTCCACCAAGGATGGATTACACAAATTTGCATCGGTAATCATGATAATTGATTGCACTTTAGAAAATCACTTATGACGGTTTGGTGCTTAAAAACATGGAGGAAAAACATGGCACTTAGAATTAACACCAACGTGGCAGCATTAAATGCCCACAAAAACATGATCAAAACGGACAATAGCCTCACAGGATCTCTTGAAAGACTCTCTTCAGGCCTTAGAATCAATAAGGCTGCTGATGATGCGGCTGGTATGTCCATTGCCGACTCATTAAAATCCCAGTCTATGGGTCTTGGCCAGGCCATAAAGAATGCCAATGATGGTATTAATATTGTTCAAACCGCTGATGCCGCGCTGGAAGAATCCATTAATATTATCAATACAATCAAAACAAAAGCCATCCAGGCGGCCCAGGATGGCCAGACAACAGAATCACGTGCTGCCATCCAGTCTGATATTGATAAACTGATGCAGGAACTGGATACCATTGCAAAAACCACATCCTTTAATAACCAGAAACTGTTATCCGGGGCATTTACCAACAAAAGTTTCCAGACAGGTGCCTATACAGGGGAGACAACCAACATCACCATCAGTTCGGCAGAGGCAAACAAAATCGGTCATGTTACCACTTCAAGGCTCACCCTTAAAAATGATGAGGCCGGCACGGTCGATCTCAGCATTTACTCAAATATCCAGAATCAGACATTTAATATTGAATCCGTTGAAGTGGCTTACGACAACACAACCCAGCACAGCATGTCGGCTGTTGCAGATGCCATCAACCGGATGAGTGATACATTGGGTGTTTTTGCCACAGCCAGTGTATCCTCCACCACAGATTTAAATATCGTTGGCGGTTCCACCAGCACAGGCTTTGCCATCAACGATGTGGTCATCGGCCAAATCTCATTGCAAACCAATGATGCAGACGGTGCGCTTGTCAATGCCATCAATACAAAATCATCCTCCCATGGTGTCATGGCAACTGTTGACTCCCAGGGAAAACTGACACTCTCATCCTTTGACGGCAGGGCCATCAAAGTAGAAACCGGCGGTGCTGAAACAGAAGCTATTCTCAGGAACTCTGAATTGAGTACATTGGGATACGTCAACCTGATTCAATATGGTGCCAGCGATATCGCGGTCAATAATGTCGGCGGCGGTGATGCGGTCGCTTTAACAACTGACTTGGAAATTGATGGTGACACTTCAACAACCCAGGCATCCACCCTAACGGCAGGTTCAACTCTTGTTGAAAACTCCGCACTGGCAGCCGGCTGGTCCACAAGCCAGACAATTGGTGGTGATGCATTCAGCAACGCAACCGTTACCACCACAGAAGATTCAACATTTGGAGCCGGTTCCGTCATTGTTACCAATAGTACACTGGGTGCAAATTCGGATATCACCGGAACCGTCCAGATCCAGTCCACCAACACAACAACCGGTGAAAGTATTATTGCCAAAGGTTCTATTCTCCAGGGAACAACCGAGATAGGCGCAGGCACTGTTCTTGGCGGTACCTTTGTCATGGACAGTTCCAGAACGACAAAAACATCTGACTCAAGTCTTCTCAAGGAAGCCAGCAGGCTAACATCCGGTTCAATCATTGGAACCGGCTCCACAATCGGTGTGGACATGACTGTTGCAAAAACCAGCAAATCAGATGCCGAAAGCTTTATTGCTTCCGACTCCACGCTTGCTTCTGGATCTATCATTGCTGCCGACTCAATAGTGGGTGGATCAATAACACTTGCAAATGTGACAAGCCAGACCGATTCAAACAGTCTTATAACTATAGGTTCAAGTATTGCCAGCGGTACAACAATTGGTTCCAGAACAATCCTTGGCACTGATTTCACCCTTGCAGCCGATGCCAATACAACCACTGCCGACAGTTTGATAAAAGCCGACTCCACACTGGGAAGCGGCTCTACTATCGGTGCAGGCACAGTTCTTGGTGGACGGGTCGTACTGAATGCCGATACCGATACGACTTCTTCGGACTCTCGGATACAAACCGGATCCGATATAATGGCCGGTTCTGTATTGGGAGCCAGCACAGTTGTGGGGGGCAACTTCCTGCTTGACCGTACAAATGCAACCACAGCAACCACCGCAGAAAGTCAACTTGCCGATGGATCAAGAATCGCCGCTGGTACTGTGCTGAAAGAAGGTACTCAGCTTGCCGACGGTCAATATATTGATACAACCAGTGGCGTTGTTTCAGGCGTTCTGAGTAAAGATTATACCACCAGTGGATTTACAGCTCTTTCAAATGGCGGAATCAAATCTCTTGCCATGGGATCGATCCTTGCAAGCGGCTCCACACTGGCCCAGGGTTCTTATCTTGGTGTTAATGCAACTACCGGCAGCACAACAACACTAACCGAAGATATGACAATGAAAGCGGGTTCCAAGTTACTCGCAAATTCTGCCCTTGAAACAGATTCCTATTTTGCAAAGGCCATCACCAATGAACACACTATAGTTACCAGTGCCGGAGATGTTCTGGTAGGTGATATCACACTGAATGAAGATTCAAGTTACACCACAATCAGCTCCAACATTCTCATTGGTTCCGAATTGAGTTCCGGATCGACCATTGGTGCGGGATCTGTTTTCGCAGCCGATAATGTTGAGCTCTATGGTGCAAGTACCTCTTACCTGTCTTCCACCGTAATAATAGGTTCTGATCTGGAAAGCGGTACAACACTTGCGGCGAACACCTCTGTGGCTGGTGATTTCAATATCGCTGGCGCAACCGGTATTACCACCGGTACAATTACTGACACTACAGTACTGGAATCCGGTACAACTCTTGGTGTCGGAACCTCTATTGGGGTAGCCGATGTATTTGCAGGTGCTTCTGTAATTGGAAGCGGATCTGTTTTTGGAAGCGGTACGACGCTTATTGCCGCTACGTCACTTTCTTCCGGTACAAGCGTGGGTTCAGGAACCACATTTAACGGCGCCACCATACTGCAGACTGGAACAGTTCTGGGTATTGGTTCGACCCTTGCCGATGCTACTATTGTCGGAGCCGGTACTGTCTTAGGTGGTTCTGTATTGTTAGATGCTGCAGCTATTGCTGGCACGGCTAGCATCCTCGGATCCGGGTCCGCTCTCTTAGACAACCAAGAGATTAATTCCGGAGCTGTCCTGGCCTTAGGCACTTCACTGAATTTAAGTGGTACCGGGGGCTTGGTCACAATAACCCAAACCGGTACCCTCACCGTTAATGAACTGGCTTCTGGCGCAGGTTCTGAAAGTACTGCTACCTACGAGCTTGTTGGCGGTAAAACACTAAGTGGAACTATAACTGCCTTTTCCGGTACCATTTTAGACGCCTCAACGCTTGAGGCTGACAGTCAAGTGGTTGGTGCCACCGTTCAAACTGATGGTGTCATGACTATGACACAGAGTATGACGCTTGGAGCCAATACCACCTTAGTGCTTGGCTCAACTGCAGGCGGTACGACCACGCTGGCAGGTACGACAGCCGTAGTCGGTACACTCATTCTTGAAAGCAATACCACTGCAGGGGATGGAGGCGGTATAACATTGGCTGCAACCCAGGCAACTGGAGGGTCCTTAACCCTGGCAGGTACAAGCACTCTGGTTGATACTTTGTCCGTAAATGGTACTTTTTCATTAGCCGGAAGTTCAAACTTTACCTCAGGAACTATTCTGGGAAGCGGATCATCCATTGATGCCGCTACGACCATTGATGGAAATGAAATCACCCAAGCAGATATGACATTTGCTGCAGGATCTACTCTTGCCAGCGGCAGTACACTGGTAGCCGGTTCCTCATGGGGAGGGGATTATACCACAGTTGCAGGTGGTAGTATAACTACAACTGGGGGTCTCACTCTTGGAGCGGGCTCATTGCTGACCGATGCATCTACTCTTCTCACAGGTTCAACATTCGGTGCTGCTATAACAGACCAGACAACCTCGGGCACTACTATCATGACCGATGACATGACCCTGAAGGCCGGTTCCAAACTGCTGGACGGCAGTATGGTTGCCAATGGATCCTACGTAGATTCAGCCATTGTTGTCAGCGGCGACAACACACTGCTGGATGACATGACCATGATGGCAGGATCAAGACTGCAGGCAGGTTCCAGTATTGCAAACGGTTCCTACTTTGATGCGGATATCACGTCAAGTGGAACCTCCACCATGTTAGACGACATGACCCTGGCAGCAGATTCCAAGCTAGCCAGTGGGTCTGTCCTGAGTACGGGGAGTCGTTTTGAAGCCGACCTGACCATTACCACTACCACGGGTAACCTGGAAAGAGACATGACCATGAATGCAGGATCATTGCTCGCAAGTGGAAGTACGTTGAGAGCCGGGTCCTATTTTGATGCGAAACTGACACTTGCCAGCGCCAGCAACCTGTCTTTGACCCAGCAGATGACATTGAATGAAGGATCAAAACTGATCAACGACTCAACGCTTGAAGCAGGATCCAAGGTTGGCGCTGAAATCCAGATCAAAAACGATTTGACCATGGGAGAGGCAGGAACAATTACCAGCGGATCTTCCCTTAAGGTTACCAGCAACTTTTCCGTTGCATCGGGTTCCATAGTCGGCGGTGCTGTCAACCTTGATACGGATATTTCCATAACTGGTGATTTCGGCATTACCTCCGGATCCACCATTGCGGATGATTCCATTCTTACTGACGGTTCCACCATCGGCGGTACCATTACCCTGGCCAATGATGAAACTGTTGATGCTGACACGGATCTTTTCATGAAAGCGGGTTCCTCACTTGCTGCAGGCAGTGTGATTTCTGAAAACACTTATCTGACCAATGATGTTACAGCAACCGACGGCACGGTTTATACTGCCGGTGCCATTCTCCAGAGTGATATCACAACTGCGGGACTTACTGATATCACAAACGACATGACCCTGCAGAATGGTTCCATGCTTGCTGAAGGCAGTACGCTTTCGGCAAATAACGAAAATACCACATTTGCAGATGCGGTTGCAGGAGACGGAGACGTTAAGAGATTGTCTGATCTGAATGTAATGACCCAGGAAGGTGCCCAGACAGCTATTTCCATTGCAGACGCCGCACTAAAGGGTCTTGACAAAAACAGAGCAAACCTGGGTTCTACCCAGAACCAGCTGGCATCTACCATTGCAAATATTTCAACGACAAAGATTAATGTTCAGGCAGCGGAATCATCTATCAGGGATGTCGATTTTGCAGAAGAATCAGCCAACTTTACCAAGATGCAGGTATTGATGCAGGCTGGCACCTTTGCCATGAGTCAGGCAAATGCAAGCGCCCAGACAGTATTAAGCCTGCTCCAATAACCAATGGAGTAACCTGAAAAAGCCCTTGGAAAATGTTTCCCAGGGCTTTTTTTCTTATGTTTTTACTGTCATTATCCGATAGGTATTTTATATAGCAATATAACTTTCATGGAGAAATTATCATGGCAACAGGATCAATTTCAAGTCTTGGACTGGGATCGGGACTGGAACTTCAAAATATACTGGACCAGTTAAAAGATGTTGAAACAGCACCCATAAGAGTCCAGGAGACAAAAAAAGAAGACCTTCAAAAAACAGTCAATGCCTTTAACAATGTGAATGCCGCTCTATTCTCAATGAAATCCAATGCCCTGTCCCTGTCCCTTGAATCTGATTTTTTAAAAAACAAAGCCACCGTGTCTGATGAGGAGATTATTACCGCCAGGGTGGATGACGGCATTTCCGAATCCGTCACCACCATTGACATTACCCAAAAAGCCAGTGCAAATTCCTGGACCTCCCCCGGGGTTGCCAGTAAAAGTGCGGTTATATACCCTGAACCAGTCACAGCCTTAACGGGAGGTGATGTTCCCGTTACGGCAGCACCATCCGTCATGACCATAAAGTACGGGGCAGAAGGGGCCCAGGAGAGTATCAACATCAGCCTTTCTACGGGCATGAGCCTCAACCTCATGGCCGATGCCATAAACGCATCTGATACCAACAAAGACGTAGATGGAATCCAGTATGTCACAGCCTCGGTGGAAACAAATGCGGACAACCAGTATTATATCCGGCTTAAGGCAACAAACGGAGGCAATAGCGCAGACTCCCAGATCACGGTTGAAGGATTTGATTATGTCAAAAGTGATACTACCATTGCCCTGGGGAAAAGCAATGACACGGAAGAATCCGCCTTCATCAGTATTGCACCCGGAACCACATATACTGAAATAGCTGATATCATAAATAATTCATCTGATAACCCGGGCGTGATTGCAGCCGTTATTGATGATGGAAGTGGTGAAACCCCATACAAACTGATAATAACGTCTAAAACGACCGGGGAGGACAACAGGATTTCCATCCAGAACCTTCCCATGACGGAAGTCACCGGTAAAGAAGGTGCCTCACTCAATGCTTTATTTACCGTTAATGGTGTCTCCTACCAGCGTCAATCCAATGACGGCATTGATGACATCATTAAAGGGGCAACCCTTACTCTCAAGAAAATCGGGGAAGCAACCGTCAGTGTCCAGAACGACATGGACACCACGAGACAAAACATCATTGACCTTGTCAGCGGGTTTAATACGCTTCTGTCACAAGTAAACGGGACAGATACAAGTGATGAGGATGATTCCCAGACCACAGACTCTGAAACAGATGCCCCCTTAGAAGACTCTTATGCAGCCAAAAGAATGATTTCCGACCTTTACTCTCTCATGGGTACCGCCATTGATACCAACGGCGAATATTCAAGCCTATTTGATATAGGGGTGTCCATCAACAGAGACGGTACCGTCAGCCTTGACGAAAACACTTTGGACCAGGCCATTGCAGCAAATCCGGATGACATTAAAACACTTTTCCTGGGCAGGGAAGAGGCTGACATAAAAGGGCTTGGAGATATTATTAATGACGGCATAACCAATATGGTCGACCTTACGGGAACCATTACAACACAAGTAAATCTGGTTGAGCTGAAAATAGAACGACTGGACAAGGATATTGAAACGGCAACAGAACGGTTAGACAAAAGATATGCAATAATGACTTCCGAATTTGCAAGACTTGACTCATATATCAGTGGAATCAATAATCAAGCAACCATTTTAACGTCCATAATTGATTCTTTTAACGCTACCCAGGAAAATTAAAGTTAAGAGTATCCATGAACCTGTCGATACCTATAGACATAAATAAACTTCGGAGGTTTTAATGGCTTTACCTGCTCAATATAATTCATACATCAACAATCACTATGACGGGATGTCACCCGAACAATTGATTTTAGTACTTTTCAAAGGGGCTCTGAGCCGGCTGAAGCTTGTAAAAGAGGGTATAAAAGAAAAAAATATTCAAAAACGGGGAGAGAACCTAAGCAAGGTAATTGGCATCATATCTGAACTGAACAGTTCCCTTGATTCAAAAATGAAAGATGAGAGCACCCAATTTTTAAGGGGACTTTACAAGGCTATCTTACTTGAACTTCCAAAGGTATCCATAAACAACGATATCCGTATTGTTGAAAGAACAGAATCCTATATTTCAAAACTTATGGGAATCTGGGAAACCGATGTCATGGGAAAAGGCCAAAGCACTGCACAAAAACCCCTGCAGAAGAAAACTGCACCTATAAAGAAAATTGCACCTATAAAACCCTTCCAGGGTGGATATTCCCAGGCACCGACCCATTCCCCCCTTGGACCCATATCGGTGTAACATCATGACAACATACAAAAAAATAACCCAGGCCCTGGACGACTTGGACCACATTCATGAGCAACACATAAACGCCTTTGACCATGAGCTGTTGCCGGATCTTGAGGCACAATCCCATGAAAGGGCGCTTGCAGTTGAAAGGCTTGAAAATAAAATAACTTCATTTATTAAAATTGTCCAAGGTCAGCAAACACCGGAAACAGACGAAGGTATGATTTCTTTCATCGATCGGATATCAGCCCTTTTGCAACAAAACAGGATTCTTGAATCAAAGGTGAGATGCCATAAAGAAGGAATTGAACGAAGCATGAAAACCATCTCAGTCGGGAAAAAAGTACTCCACTCATATGGCTCTCCGTCCTTTGGTTTAAACAGACCCAAAATCATCAGTTATACCGAATAAAAAGGAGGAACCCCATGAATATCAATACTATCAGCACTCCTGTGGCAGAACCGGAAGTATCCGGCAGTTTTGTTTCATCACAGCATTCTGTCAAGAATATCCCCAGTCCTGGAAAGGCACAGGAGAGTCAGGCAGCTGCCGCTAAAGATCCCAAAGAGGACCAAAAGATTGAAAAAACCCGGGAAATGGCAGATGCATTGAATGAAATGATGGATGACCTGGGAACCAACCTGGGATTTAACATCCATGAAGGCAAAAACCACCAGGTTGTTATAGAGGTAAAAAATCGTAAAACAGATGAATTGATAAGACAAATCCCTTCCGAAGAACTGCTGGTGATACGGGATAAAATGGAAGATTTGTCCGGTCTGCTCTTTGACCGGCAGATCTGATTACTCCAGGACCCCTATTACTCCAGTACATTGTGCTGATGGGAATATGAACTGTCTGAAATGACCACCTGTACCGCTTCATTATTTTTAGAATTGATAATCAAGGGCCCCATGAGGTTGGCGGTTATTTTTTGTTCTTTTTCCCCTTGGGATATATTCACCACCACATAAATCAGCAGATCCGAAACCATGGTATTTTCCCATCCCCGGGCAACAATGAAATCCTCCAGCCCATTCATCTCATAGTCTGGTTTAAAAAGCAGAGGATTCATAATCACAAGGGCAAGATCCGGTTCTTCAACGGATTGAAGCCAGCTGAAAGGTGCAATCTTTTCATCTTCCAATAAAACAAACCGATCAAAATCCGGGAATCCTGGAAGGCCTTCAGGCATGGTCACAATTTTCATTTCATCAATTTCAATTTTACCAAATTTCCGGGTTGTTATTTCCACGATCATTACTCCTTGACAAATTTATTTTTTATGGATGCCGCTGCATTGCTGATATCTGACAACTCTTTTGCAACAGACTCAATATTTTTATTTTTTACCTGCTCGACAAGCTCCATCCTGATGATGGGAACTTCTTTTGGGGCTTCAATGCCGATTTTAACACTCCCTGATTCGATTTCAAGTATGCTGATATAAATATTATCACCAATCTTTACTTTCTCTTCTGATTTTCGGGTCAAAACAAGCATAAAATTTCCTTTTTACAAATAATCCAATAAGCTCAGGTTCATCACTTTTGCAGTGGAACTGAGGGCTGCCTGATATGAGGTCGTTAAATTCTGAAGTTTCATAATTGATTCCACAATATCTGCATCCTCAATAATGGATTTTCTTTCCGTGAGGCTAAGATTCATCTGGGTTGTGATAGTTTCTCTGATCTCAAGACGACTATATTTCATACCTGTATCCACAATTCTTGAGGTCATATTGCCATAATTTGTTTCCAGCCTTCCCAGCGTCCTTTCTATACCATTTCTGTCATTATCAGCCAAATACTCTTTTAAATCAATCAAAGTATTAAAAACACCCCAATTTACAGCATCATGACTGGACAATGGGGTTTTGACATCATCCGAGTTCCCGTCAAAACCAATAACAGACCCAATACTGAACCCTGTTCCTCCCTGATCTGTGGGGGCATTGTCACCGGATTGCCACAAAAGACGAAACTCTTCAAGCTGGGTTCCATTTTCCTTAATGGAAAATTTATGGGTTTGTTCATCCCAGGATACCGAGTACTTGATATCATTCCCATTGTTATGGGACTCACGCTCCAGAGCCTCTTCAATTTCCTGGACAAGTTCCGGATAACTGGTATAGGTTTTGGATTCAATTGAAGCGGTCAGGTTATCAACTGATTTTCCTTCGCTGCCAGAAACTATTTCCTGAAAATCAATTTTATTGTTAAAGGCATCGATTGTAATATTCACCACTTCTTTGTCTGATTCGGAAAAAACCATGACATCGTCTTGTGTCGGGTCAATGCCCAGGAGTTCAGCCGCACTTTCAGATGAATTTTTCCCGGTCTCCCACAACAGGCTAAAGGATGACAGGTCTGCATCACTTCCCTTAATCACAAATTTTCCAGTTCCAAAATCATAGGAAACTTCATAGGCAATATGGTTGGGAGAATCTGCTCTTAAAGCATTTTGAATTTCCACTGCCACATCATCAAGGTTTGAATAACTGCCATTGGGAATCTCAATGTTTATCTGATCTGAAAGGATGCCTGCGCTGTCTTTTTCCTGGAAATCTATCTTATTATTGTCGCTGGTAAATTCCATAAGCACAGGCGCGTTTGTACTGTCATAGGAAGTATAGCCGGTTGTAGCGGCATCAAATCCAAGGGTCTCTTTTATGGAATCAACACCGCTGTCATTGAAGAGCCGCAATTCGTTCAGAGCCCCTGCCTGACTTTGAATTGTCAGTTTGGGATCACCCAGGTTGTCATAGGACACCTCATAATCTATTCCATTGTCTGAAACCGCCTCCATGGAGGTCTCAATTTCATTCAACAACTCCGCCATATCGGTATAGGTCCCATGGGAGATAAACGCCCGGATGGTACCGCTGGCAACCCCGACCCCGTTAACCTCTTCAAAATCCAGAGTATCGTTTGTGTCGTCT
>Ga0307988_1000146_pt1 | contig 55895 bp, 52 predicted proteins | sample EllFjometagen183_FD_203166 | JGI IMG/M metagenome (GOLD analysis project Ga0307988, IMG submission 203166) | Marine microbial communities from Ellis Fjord, Antarctic Ocean - #183 | ecosystem: Environmental > Aquatic > Marine > Unclassified | place: Southern Ocean | collected 2014-10-08 | reverse complement strand
AAATTATTGGAATTACAGATAGTTACAAGCTAATAAAACTTTTTTCATAATTGAATTTATAAAAATTTCTTACGCTGATTGCTTGAAATAATAATTTGATAATTATTCTCGGACAGCCTCCTAGTATGTAGGAAATTGTAGGTCCTTTTTTTTACTGATTTTTTCAATGTTCAGAGAATCCATGAAATCCATAAAACTTTTTATTTCTTCTACAAAGTCCCATCTATTTTCACAACAGTAAAATATTTCAAACACACAAAAAATCTACTTTATTGTCTGTGTATAGTTGAAAAATATTTTACTGATTTGATTGCTGATTAGTAATTAATCTGATTTATCCTGAGAACTATAACGGGTTTTCTTATGAAGGAAAACAGAAATAGATTATCAATCTTTAAGTACTTAAGTCTGAAAAAGGAAGCACTTATGATTAGTGAATACAACCAAGTAACGTCATATCCTTTTAGATATCTAAACTGGACTTAAATGTCCTTTAAATGGACTCTCTTTCCGAAAGTAGAGACAGCTGGTCACTAAACAACCAAATAATAAAAGCCCCAGGAAGATATATATTGCTATTAGCATTAGCCCCCCCTCATTATTACAACTTACACTAATTAGTAATCATTATCTATCATCATTGCTCATCTGTACGTTTTTATAACTATTAAACCCTTACATGTCAACACCTTTCCCTGTGTCTGTATGAGTTGATTTGGAGATACTTATATTTAATATTTTCAAATGCTGCAAAACACACAACTTTAAAGGATTTAAAGGGATAATAGAAACGGAATAAAAGTATAATAAAGGATGGAGAACTGTCGCAGAATGAAAGAACTTTTGTTTTACATGTCAGTGTCAGCGTTTGACTGTAATTTGAAAAAATTCAAAATGATATAAATTTTGTATAAGGGTTGAGTTGATCTTGTGATGGAGATTTGACGACTTGCTCACACAGACATGGAGTTTGGATCGGAGAATGAAGAAATATCATGAGTTGATTAATACTTTGGTTGTGTGCTTTTTTCTGATTCTTCCATAAATTTCATTATCTCATTCCCATCTTCTTTTATCCTATTCCTACTAATAAACAACAAACTAGCCTGCCAAAAAATAAATGCTCCAATAAGCACAACGATTATAGTTCGGAATATTCTTTTTTTCTTAAAATCTTCCATGTTTAATCATCAAAAATACTTCATATTATCAGAAGTTATATGAAAAGCAGATATTTCCAGCAAAATCCATAAAACAAAAAGGAACATTTTAATAAGGTGAAATCATTAAAGGAAAACGATCGTATTTCTATTTATGGTCCATTTAACTTAAAATCAGTAAGAGACGTTTTCGTTTAACACATAAAATAAGGAGCATATGTGTAGCGGGGTTCAACGAAAAGTGGACAACCGTAAGAAACAGCAGAGAGAAGGTTTTAGGTTAGGAGCTAATCGGGTTCACATCTTGATTAGAGGCTTCAAAGTCAGCACCGGCAAAAGAAAAGCCTTCTCTCTAAACCTTTTGGAAAAATGAATGACTCCGGACAGATTATAGCCCCAGAAATTGAATGGACATTCCACATAAGAATATAGTTGCGCCGGCAAGCGCGTGGGTGTAACGCTCCAGTTTTGAAACAGGTACAAAATTAATTCCGAAGGCTGATATTAAAACAATACTCATCATCGTACCAATTGTTACAGCCGCAAAAACACCCGTGACAATAAGAATATTCCAGAACCCGCCCTTTGCCGCCGGATACATCAACAGCGGGATCAACGGTTCACACGGTCCAAAAATAAAGATCGTAAACAATACCCACGGCGTCATGCTTTTCTTGTCCTTTTCAACATGGACATGCACATGTCCGGTATGATGCGAATGGGAATGTTCATGATCATCGACATCTTTATGTGAATGAAGATGATGATGCGGCTTATTCCTCCAGGCTCGTCGTGCCCCCCAGATAAAATATACCAGGCCAAACGCAATAAGAAGCCATGCGGCGATATTCCCCCGGAAAGATTCCAGAAATTCCAGTTTGGTAACGGCAACACCAAAAGCAACGCCAACAAAACCCAACAAAACAGAACTTAAAACATGCCCCAACCCACAGAGAAAGGTAATCAATGAGGTTTTACGCAAGGACCATTGACCGGACTTTGACATTACAATAAAAGGAAGATAGTGATCCGGACCAAAAAGGGTGTGAAAAAACCCGATTGATGCTGCAGCTAAAATAAGAACCCACAACTCATTTGACATGACAACTTTTCTCTATTTCTATGACCTAAACCTTTTTTTAAACCAACTATTCATTATAAGGTTAATAGTTAAATAAAGCCATCATAAAAAAGGTTAGATCTCTTCAATAACCTTTATTTCTTCAACCGGCACATCTGGGATGGGATCTCTCAGGAAATATCCTGCAAAGATTGATCCCGCCACCCCTACAAAAGCGGCAAAATAAAAAACTATTTTTATATCGATCAGATCATGAATGATTCCCGAAACAAGCGGACCGCAGCCAAGCCCCAGACTCATTGATACATTAAAGACCGCCATGCTGGAACCCATACCAAATTTTTTACCCTCTCCTACTATAATTGCTGTTGCCGCAGGCATAGACAGTGCGCCGAGAACACCCAGTATCAGGCTAAGCATAAACACCTGTGAAAAACTGGCTGCAAAAGGAAACAGTATCACTGCGAGAGAGTACAGAATACTCCCGATGAGGATAAGATTTCGCCGGTTCATGCGGTCAGCAAGCTTGCCAAATGGATACTGGAAAAAAGAGGTGAGAAGAACACTGGTGGATATAACAATGCCGATTTGGGAAACGCTCATATCTATTTTATAACTTGCGTACAAAGGAAGAAAACTGAGGATTGATGCACGGGTAAAAGCACTCGCAAACCTGTAGCAAATCACACCCCTAATAAGATTAGAGGAAAGGATCTTCCTGTAGGATGAAGGAGAAATGGTTGAGGGAAGATGTTTGGAATTCGAAGACGGCAGCAGAAAAACAACCAGTAAAAACGCAATCGCACAAAGAATCCCCATTGAAATAAAAGCGGCATTCACACTGACAAAATCCATAATGAAACCACCGCAAAGAGGCCCTATACCAAAGCCGAGAAAAAGCGATATGGTAAAAAGCCCCATGAATGACCCCTCTCTGTCTTTTGGGGTAATGTCACCGATATAAGCCATGGCAACAGGAACGATCATGGCGGAACAGGCGCCCTGAACAATCCTGACGAGTAAAAGTGAAAAAGCATCTGTTGAATAAACATAACCCAGAGAGGAACAGGCATAAACAAAAAGACCCGCTGCAATAAATGCTTTTCTTATGCCGCTCTTATCAGAGTAGCGTCCGATGAAGGGCATCAGGATTGATCTTGAAAGAGAAAAACCCGCAAAGATAGCCCCCAGCCACAGGCCGGTAGCTCCCAGACTCTTTGCGTAAAGAGGCAGGATGGGAAGAATGATTCCCAGTCCCAGCATGGCGGAAAAGATGGTCAGAAAAAGCACGGAAAAAATTCTGATTCTTAGTATTTTATTCAACTTATTTTCAATCTCTTATTGATTATTTTGTAATTAGAGCATTTCACAAAATACTATAACCACACAAAAGAAATAACTTCTTTCATCATTTAACCTGCAGTAGCAGATGCTGCGTTCTTCATTCGCCCAAAAAGCTGTAACCTTATAAAGGTCACCAAAGGTGACCATGGAAAATCGGGGCCCCATCTTGACCGTGCCGCAGTACCAGGTTTTTTTGGGGATTAAGGCGGCGCATGTCTGAGTCCCGACGAATCCTGACCATTGTGACGCCGACCGCAAAAAATCCTGATACAAGGGAAACCCGTTTTACGGGACCAGGCAAAGGGTGCCTTTTCTTTGTTACTTTCTTTGGAGCAAGCAAAGAAAGTAAGGCAATGATCTTTACAACAATAAATCTTCTCCCCCGAAACCCTAAAAAGCCATGGTTTAAACTTATAATTAACAAAGCTCTTCAAGCACCTCTCTTTTCAGAAAGACGGCATTGTAGAACTTTTTGGAAAAATTATTCTGACAGGAAACTGGATTACAGAGTAAACAGCTTAAGACTTAGGGTAAAAATCCGAAGAAATAAGAATTGATTACAGTATGCTTCAATTATCCAACCACGACATAACACAATAATAAAATCAGGACTTTAATAATTTTTCATATATTTTATTCAATGCTTAAACCTCTGCCTCATCACCTCAAACATAATAACTGCTCCGGCAACGGATGCGTTAAGGGAATCAAACTCACCCTCCATGGGTATGGAGACAGAAAAATCACATTTTTTCCTTACTAGCGGTCTGACTCCTTTTCCTTCATTCCCAAGCACAAGCGCAAGGTCCATGTCAAAATCAACACTGTACATGGTGTCTTTACTGTCCGCAAAAGTACCCGCGATCCATACATTCTCTTTTTTTAAAGCATCAAGAGCTGAAGCAATATTTACCACTCTGCAAAACTTCATGTGCTCAATCGCGCCGGCAGAAGACTTTGCAACAGTGCCGTTAAGCTGAGCCGACCTGTCTTTAGGGAAAATAATAGCCTGCACCCCGCTACACAAAGCGCTTCTTATCAGTGAACCAAAATTATGGGGGTCCTGAATAGAATCAAGCACCAGAAAAAAAAGCTTCTGATCTTCCTTCCTTGCGTTTGCTGCAAGGGTATGTAAATCCATAAAGGGATAGGGCTCGACCTCTGCCACAACTCCCTGATGACTGTCTGAATTTGCAAGCTTTGCAATCTTTTCAGGGACATCATGACACACATTAATTTTTGCATGAGAAGCCAGTTCTAAAAGCGGCTCAAACGTTTTTCCCTCTTTTCTTGAAAGCGTAATATTCTTAAATGCCCGGGGTCGTTTTTTAAGCGCCTCCAAAACCGGATGGATACCATAAAGTTTGATTGTCATAAGAAAATTTCCAGGCAGTTAATGAAGCTCGTTATTGATCTTCTGTGCTGCTGAAAGCGGATCTTCCGCTTGGGTGATGGGCCGTCCCACAACAAGATAATCTGTACCTGCATTTACGGCTTCAAGAGGTGTCATGATCCGCTTCTGATCATCTTTTGAAGAAGATGCCGGCCTGATCCCGGGAGTGACAATAACAAAATCTTTTCCGCAAGCTTTTCTGATCACCTGTATTTCTTTGGGTGATGCCACCACGCCGTCAACTCCGGCTTCCTTTGCAAGACAAGCAAGATTTACCACCATCTCTTCCATTCCCATATTGATGCCCAGCCGCTTTAAATCCTCAGGACCCTGACTGGTCAGAACCGTTACCGCAAGGATAATTGGTTTTGTTTCCCCTTTTTCCAGTGCTTTTTCTTTAACTTCAGAAACCGCCTTTTTCATCATATCCAGACCGCCTGAAGCATGCATGTTAAACATAAAAACACCCAGGCGCATCACCTCTAAAGAAGCCTTTGCAACGGTAGTTGGAATATCGTGAAATTTCAGATCAAGAAATACTCTGCCGCCTTCATCATGTACCATCTTCACCGCATCGGGTCCGCATCTGGTAAAAAGCTGTTTTCCTATTTTAAATGCGGCAACATCATCTTTTAAAAGTTTTACCAGATTTTTCGCTTTTTCAAGCTCATCCACATCAAGTGCTACAATTATCCTGCTTTTAATCTCAGCTACCATTTTTTAGGAGCCTTTCTACCAGACTGTGATCGTGACTGCATCTTTCTGCAGTTATGATTGCTTTAAGTTCCAAAACAGCTTTTTCTACTTCGTCATTAACGATTACATAGCTGTACCATGACATGCCTTTTATCTCTTCTTCCGCCCGCTTTAACCTGCGGGTAATATCCTCTTGCTTATTTGTCCCCCGATCAATCAAACGCTTTTTTAATGTTTCCATTGAAGGAGGAAGAATAAGGACCGTCACCACATCGAGGAAAGCTTCTGAAAGCTGACGGCCGCCTCTCTCATCAATATCAAAGATAAGGTCAATTCCCCGGTCAAATTCTTTTTCTATGGTTTCTTTTGCTGTACCGTAAAGGTTACCGTAAATCTCTGTCCATTCTGCAATTTTACCGTCTTTAACATTAGCGTTAAATGTTTCTTCTTTAACAAAATAATAGTCTTCGCCATGTTTCTCACCATCTCTCGGCTCTCTGGTGGTATGGGAGACTGAAAAAGAGAGGTTAGGCAACTGCTTAATCACCTCGTTGCAAAGCGTAGTTTTGCCCGTTCCTGACGGTGCGGAAACAACAATCAGAAGTCTTTTTTTACGTTCAATTTCTGACTGCAGGGTCACTTTATCTGATCCTCACTGTTAGCCCTTAAGGCAATTGTCTCGGCCTGAACACCTGAAAGGATCACATGATTACTGTCTGTAACAATAATCGCCCGGGTTTTGCGCCCCTGGGTTGCATCCACCAGTCTTCCAGATTCCTTTGCCTCATCCTTAAGACGCTTCATTGGAGCAGAACCCGGGGTAAGAATAGCTACCACCCTTGAAAGCACGATTGAATTTCCAAAACCAATATTTAGAAGCTGTAAGTTCATGACGTCATCCCTTACTACATTATATTTTGTACCTGCTCTCGGATTTTTTCCTGTTCATTTTTTATATTAACCACCTTTAAAGCGATTTCCGAATCAGATGCTTTTGAACCGATTGTATTTACTTCACGGTTAATTTCCTGAATTAAAAAATCCAGTTTCTTTCCAACCGGTTCATTTGTCTCAAGCCATTTGTTAAACTGCTTGAAATGACTTTTTGCACGGACGATTTCTTCTGTTATATCACTTTTATCAGAGATGATCGCGATTTCCTGCAGCATCCTTGCCTCATCAACAGCCACTCCCTCGCACAGGTCCTTTACCCTCTCTTTAAGACCTGTCTTTTTCACTTCAAGAACCTCAGGAGCAAGAACTTCAATCTCATTTATAACAGACTCAACAAAACTCATTCTGCTTTGCATGTCTTTTTCTGTTTCTTTTCCTTCAACCGCCTGCATCTGAACCAAGGCAGACATGGCCTGCTCTAATGCGGGTTTTAGTCCGTCCCAGTAGACTGTCTCATCAAGCTCCTCTTTTTTTGCCTCAAAGATAACATCCTTAAATTCAAGAAGCATTTGAAGGTCGATATCCCCGGGTGCGGCAGCAGCCCCTTTTAATTTATTTAGAAGCCCATAAACATGCTCTGCCATCTCCGTATTTACACTCAAACTGTTTTCAGCCTTCTCATCAGCACCCAGCTGAACAGCAATTTCCACCTTGCCCCGAGACACAAAAGAAGAGATCAGCTTTTTCATTTTACTTTCAAGCGGAATCAGACATCTTGGAATCCTGAGCTGAACATCAAGATACCTGTGGTTAACAGATCTTACCTCAACCGTGGCATTTTGGGTTCCAACAACAGCTTCTCCGCGTCCATAACCTGTCATACTTTTTAACATTTTTTAAATTTCTCCCATCTCTTTTAGCAGTTCGTGATAGTCTGCCCGTATACCATTTAAAATATTTATAAGTCCATTTGAAGCATAATCAGGAAAAGTCCATTCCAGCACCTGAAAAGTTTTTTTTCTAAACACCAGAGTCAAATCAGCATAAACACCATCTCTAAGATAGGGACGATGAGCAAAACCTTTACACGAAGCAAGAACAAAATGGCAAAGCGCAATATACCCCGGATCAACATTAACGCTTCTGTTCTCTCCCTCTTTTATAAACTGATCTTCAATATCATTTGTGAAAAGTTTTATTTGAGGAAGCATGTCCGGCTTTAACAGCTCTTTAAAACTTATAATATGCCGGATAAGGTCTTTACCGAGTTCTTTCTCATAATAGTCAGTAAAGTCAAAATCAAGGGTCTCGCTGATATAATCAATTTCACCAAACTTTTTTACAAGCTTTTCACAAACACTCTCAAAAAGCTCTTCATTTCCTGTTATGACGCTCACAACAAGCTTAACAGACTGTGGAGACTTTGGTTTGCTCACGGCGTTGGAAACCTGTTTTCAAGTATCGCGCTTTTTAACTGATCGACCTTTATCACCGAAGTTCCGACATAGTGAATAACAATACCCGCGGCAAAATTGGCAATCCGCGCAGCTTCCTCCCATGTCGCGCCGGCTGACTTTGCCGACATCAAGGTACTGATGACCGTATCTCCAGCTCCGGTAACGTCATAAACCTGCTTTGCTACGGTTTCGATAAATACATGGCTGCCGTCTTCTTCAAGCAGAAGCATACCGCGCTCACTGAGTTTAACCAGCACACATTCGCTTTTTAAACTATCCATTATATTTTGGGCTGCTTTAAGCGCTGAACTGTCATCAATAATCTCATGCCGCACAAAACCGCTGGCCTCTTTTCTGTTAGGGACAATGATGGTCGCTCCCTTGAAATAACGAAAATTGGTAAATTTTGGATCAACCGCAACCAATACTCCTTTTCCCGCTGCCAATGGAAGAATTTCTTCAAGCAGATCTTTTGTAATTACTCCTTTTTCATAATCAGAAAATATGATCGCATCAAGACAGTTCATTTTTTCTTTAATATAGCCAGCCACAGCCTGCCTGGTCTTTTTAGAAAGAGGCTGGCTTTCTTCCCTGTCAAGCCTGATCACCTGCTGGTTGTGAGCAATGATCCTGGTTTTTACGATGGTGGGTCTGTCTTTATCAAGAATAAGACCTTCGGCATCCGCCCCCATTAAGCTGATCTTTTCACGTGCTAGCTTCCCGTCAGCATCGTCACCGATCACACCGCACAGAGAAATCTCTTTTCCGCCAAGAGACGAAAGGTTGCTGAAAACATTTGCGGCGCCGCCCAGCCGTACATCCCGGTCTCTATTGTTTGTCAAATTAACAACAGGAATAGGAGCCTCGGGTGATATCCGGTCAACCGTGCCTTCCATATATTCATCAAGCATAATATCACCAACAACCATGATCCTATTTTCGAAAAACCTGCTGATAATAGTTTCCAGCCTTTTTTTATCTATCTTACTCAATATAATCTCCTGTTTATTTTATGGCCTGGGAGGCTATCGGACAGCCTCCTAGTAAGTTACCATGGAATAAATATCATGTCCTTTTAGTTTGTCTCTGCCGTTTAGAAATGCAAGCTCAATCAGGAAAGAACATTCAGCCACTTTTCCACCCGCTTTTTCAATCAGGCTGCAGGCAGCCTCCATGGTTCCGCCAGTAGCCAGAAGATCATCTATTAAGAGCACCCGGTCACCTTCTTTTATAGCATCCACATGCATTTCTATTTTGTCGGTTCCGTATTCAAGAGAATATTCTTCAGACACAGTAGCGGCAGGAAGCTTCCCCGGTTTTCTTATCGGCACAAATCCTTTGTTTATCCTGTAGGCCAACGCTGACCCGAAGATAAATCCCCTTGATTCAATCCCGGCAATAACATCAATGTCTTTATCATTGTAACGTTTAAAAAGTTCTTCTACCACAAAGTTCAAACTTTCTTTGTCTTTTAAAAGAGTGGTAATATCACGAAACAGAATTCCCTCTTTTGGAAAATCGGGTATATCTCTTATCTTTTCTTTTAAATCCATTTTTACCCCCTAAACATTCTGATCATCATTAATATTAAAGTAATGCGCTTTTAATTGCCTCTTTACAGTCGCACTCTACAAAATTTATTTCTTTTACAGCTGTGATAATAATCTCCTGAACTTTTGTCGCATTTTCCTGCATGGTCTTCGAGATCATTTCCCAGGAAACGCTCTCTTCTGTTTCACGCCAGCAGTCATAATCTGTGCTCATGGCAATTGACGCATAGCAAATACCCGCCTCTCTTGCCAGCACAACTTCAGGAACCGTACTCATATTGATAATATCCGCACCCCACTGCCGGAACATCCTGCTTTCCGCCCGGGATGAAAATCGCGGACCTTCAACTGTAATAACCGTACCCTTTGCGTGATACGCAAAGCCGAGTTTGTCTGCTGTTTGTGCGAGAATTTTTCTCATCTTTTCACAGAAGGGCTCAGCCATGGGAATGTGGCAGACTTTCTGTCCTTCATAAAAGGTGGCCTTTCTTTTGGTTGTCCTGTCAATAAACTGGTCAGGAAAAACAAGATGGCCGGGTTCGATCTCCTCGCGGAGTGATCCGACGGCGGTTATTGCAAAAATATGGGTGACACCAAGCTCTTTCATAGCATGAATATTCGCACGAAAATTGACCATGGAAGGCTGAATACTGTGCCCCTCACCATGTCTGGGTAAGGTTGCAACCTCAATTCCGTCTATTTTACCCTGAGTAACAACTGCCGATGGAGAGCCGTAAGGAGTATGAATCTTTACTTTACTGATATCGCTTAGTATGTCGGGATTACCGACTCCTGTGCCGCCTATAATGCCAATTTTCATAAGACAAACCTTCCATTCTTTCATTATTTAATGATACTCCCCCGCAGCAAGCTACGGGGTATCTCGGCAATTAAACTTGATTATTTTGGATACATGCCGCTGGACTCCGCACCAAGGTGCGGTCAACGCAACATGCTTCCGAGCAAAGCTGTTGAAAAAGAATAACAAAAGGCTATAAAAGGAGCAAGAATAATATTTAAAGCAGATGTGGCTGGATTTAAGGAAAGGAATCAGACTTAATTCTTAAAAATCAGTGAAGAACCCTTTTTTCTTCCGATTTAAGCCGTTTAACCATGGTCACAATATTACCTTTTTCATTAAAAGACAGTTCATCCATAAGATAATTTACAATAAAAAGTCCACGTTTAGTCGGAAGCCCTTGGTCGCTACCAGCAAAAGCAGAAAGTATTTCTTTATAATCAAAACCTTCACCTTCATCTTCAACACTTAAGCTGAACTCTTTCTGGTCAAAAACAAGTTTAATTTTAATTTTCTTTAACTCGTCCATATCATTACCGTGAACCAGGGCATTATTAAGCAGCTCATCTATACAAATCGATATGTTTGCCAAAATATTTTCGTCTTCTATCCCTCTCCATTGGCACTCTCTTACAATATAAAGGGCCGCAGAAGGCAAAAGATGCGTAAAGCTTGGAAGTTCTATTTCTGTAATATTTTTTATTCCCTGAGTCAGCCGGTGTGTTCCTAAAGAAAACTCTCTAAGCCGGAGTCCTCTTTTAATAATATTTTCTATTTCCTTAATTGTAAATGGTTTTGTGATAAAATTATAGGCGCCTCGGCTAAGCGCATCTACAACATTTTTACCTTCGGCAAAACCTGATATTACCGCAATGGGAATATTTGCATTCAGCTGGCGTGCGTTCTGTATAAACTCAAAGCCATCCATATTGGGCATCATAAGATCAGTAATAATAAGGTCGATCTTCTGGCTGTTTATAACCTCCAGGGCCTCAACTCCATCGGAAGCAGCTACAGGAGTAAGGCGCAACTCCTTCAGAATAGCAGAAAGAGTATTTCGTACATCCTCGTCATCATCAACAACTAAAACATATATCTCTTTCATTTTAGACTCCGTTTTCTTTAATTAATGAAATATTAAATATTTCAGAATTAGCTATCACAATGCAACAACAGACATATTCTAGTCAAGCGAATTATAGACACATAATTTATAGTAAAAATCCCGGAGATTATATTCCGTAAAAGACAAAAGTCAACAAGCCCTATAGGGGCGTACTTCAAGGGCAGCGTTAGCGGCAATAGCACGACTCTTCATAGATCCCGCTTTTTGCGGGAAGGCGAGGGTTTTTATGAAAACAATAAATATTTAAACAAAAGAAAGAATTAAGTTAATAAACAAAAATATGTGATCAAAGTTAAGAAGCCCAAATAAATTTGTCATTTCATATGAGTACTCGATAAAAAAGAACTTTTAAAACAAAAAAGGATTGACAAAAAACTAAAACTTACCTATATTTTACAATTCTAAAAGAAACGTTATTTGTTCCCCAGTAGCTCAGTTGGTAGAGCAGCTGGCTGTTAACCAGCTTGTCCGTGGTTCAAGTCCGCGCTGGGGAGCCAATCATATACGAAACCGGGTACTTTTTCAAAGGTACCCGGTTTTTTGCATTTCAGAGTCTTCAGAAATGCCGCGGATCAACCGCTAATCATGACCTCCTTATCAACAAATTTTGACTTTAGAAAATATTAAAGCTGACTGTCCTTTTTTATTATATTTTATTTACTTTAATTATTAATTAATATTATTAAGAGTCACTTTGTGCCAAATAAAAAACCCCTTGATGATTTCGTTATTAGGGTATAGATATTTTTAATGGGTTGACAATTTACTTCTACATAACATATAATTTAAGATTATTTTATAACTGTTTAAATAGATAATATACGAAAACAGGAAACATAATTATGGCGCGCGCTTTAGATGGAATAAAAATTATAGATTTTTCAAAAGCCCTGGCAGGCCCTTATTGCACCATGCTTCTGGCTGATATGGGCGCTGAAGTAATAAAAGTTGAAATGCCGGGTTCAGGGGATGATTCCAGAGGCTGGGGCCCCCCTTTTATTGAAGGCGAAGCAGCCTACTTCTTAAGCGTTAACCGCAACAAAAAAAGCATTACCTTAAACCTTAAAGATGACAAAGCTAAAGAAATTGCTCTTAAAATAATCGCAAAAGCAGATATCGTGCTTGAATCAAACCGGCCCGGAGTGATGACCAAGCTTGGCCTTGACTATGAAACCGTAAAAAAGATAAACCCCGGAATTATTTACTGCTCAATTTCCGGATTTGGTCAAACAGGCCCGTACAGTAAAAGACCGGGATTTGACCAGGTTATACAGGGATACGGCGGCATAATGGGACTCACCGGCGAAAAAGGAGGAGGCCCGCTAAAAGTAGGCATAGCTGTTACGGATATTGCTACAGGCATGTTTGCTGCCACAGGAATTCTGACAGCGCTTTTCCACCGCGAAAGAACCGGCCAGGGACAGCACGTTGACGCATCCATGCTGGACGGACAGGTATCATGGCTTACCTATCAGGCAGGAAGATATCTGGCTTCAGGAGATGTCCCCCAGCGCATCGGCTCTGCGCATCCACTGATCGTTCCTTATCAGGATTTTGAAGCCATTGACGGATTTATAAACATCGCCGCCGGAAACGACAACCTGTGGAAAAAATTCTGTAAAGCAACAGATCTTGCCCAAATTGCCGATGATCCAAAGTTTGCAACAAATCCGAAACGCGTTGAAAACCGCGATGAAGTCGTGGCAATAGTCAGCAAAAAAATAAAAACAAAGACCATGCAGGAGTGGCTTGACATCTTAAATGAAGCGGGCGTTCCATGCGGACCGATCTATACCGTAGATCAGATCTTCAAAGACCCTCAGGTACTCGCACGTGAAATGCTTGTGGAGATAGATCATCCAAAATGCGGAAAAATACAGGTGACTGGTTCACCGATTAAACTTTCTGAGACCCCTGCAGAAATCAAAACACATCCTCCCATGCTGGGTGAGCACAATAGCTCAATCCTTCAGGAGTTTGGATTTTCCGAGGAAGACATAACAAAGCTAAAGGAAGATAAAGTAATTTAAAAATTAAGGCAGACATTAAGATGAAAATAAAAAGCATACCCGCAAAAACATTTGGAAAAGGTTGGATATTTAATGTTAAATATTCACCGGACGGAAGTAAGGTAGCTGTTGCAACAACAACCGGCATATATTTTTATGACACCGTCACCTATCAACAAATAATGTATTTGTCCGGACATGATGATTATGTATCATCAATAAGCTTCAGCACGGACGGTAAAAAAATCGCGTCCGGCTCCGACGACAACACCATAAAAGTTTGGGACCTTGCAACCGGAAAACAGGCAACAACCCTCAAGGGACATTCAAACTGTGTTACCTGTGTACGGTACAGTCCTGACGGAAAGTTCCTGGCATCAAGTTCCGATGACAATACCATCAAAATTTGGAAAGCCACCAGCGGAAAAGAACTAATGACCTTAAAAGGACATACCAACAGTGTGAATTCGGTTCGCTTCAGCCCGGATGGGAAATACCTTGTCTCAGGCGCTTATGATGACACCATAAAACTCTGGAATGCTAAAACAGGACACGAAATAAAAACCTTTAACGGCCATTCTAAAACCGTAGAATCCGTTCATTTCAGCCCGAACAGCCAGCTTATTGCTTCGGGTTCCGATGATATGACTATCAAAATATGGGATATTAATAAAGATGAGGCCATACAGACCCTCACCGGACACCGTGACTTTGTTATCTCTGTGAGTTTCACATCTGACGGAAAATATGTACTCTCCGGATCTGATGACGGCACCATGAAAATGTGGAATGTGGCAACAGGCAGGGAAACCAGAACATTTACCGGGCATACCAGTTTCATCTGGTCATTGAGCATCAGCCCCGATGATAAAATGGTTGTAACCGGATCAAGAGACAACACCATAAAGTTCTGGGATATCAACAAAAGAAAAGCAGTTCATACCATAGACGGTTTTATTAGACCTGTATGGTCGGTAAAAACCGATCCCAAGGTAAAACATCTTGTAGCCGGATCAAAAAACAATAACATAAACGTATGGGACATAGAAACCGGCAATCTTCTTAAACGTCTGAACGGACATACAGATGATGTCAATATCGTATGCTTCAGCCCTGATGGAAAACTCCTGGCTTCAGGCTCCGATGACAACACGATTAAGATCTGGGCAACCGACAAATGGGAAGAAGTAAGAACGCTCATGGGGCATGACGACTATGTGGACAGCATATGCTTCAGCCCTGACGGAAAACTTCTTGCTTCCGGCTCAGACGATAATACAATCCGCATCTGGGATGTTGAAGAAGGCAAGGAAATTAAAACGCTTAAAGGACACAACGGTTATGTGTGGGCAATTGCTTTCTGCCCCACAGGCAACCAGCTCGCAAGCGGTTCCTGGGACAACAACATAAATATCTGGGATATTGAAGAAGGAAAAATAGTGAAAACCATGCATGGTCATAAGGGTTATGTCTGGGCTCTGGAATATACTCCTGACGGAAAACAGCTGATATCAGCATCAGATGACAATACTGTCCTCATCTGGGATACTGAAAAAGGCGAAACCGTTCAGACCTTAAGCGAGGGAAAACTGCCTATCTGGTCCCTCTCCCTGAATTCAAACGGAAGATATCTGGCTGCAGGCTGCGGCAATAATTCGATCTGCATATGGAACATGAAAGACGGTTCATTGATGAAAAAACTGACCGCGCATACTAATATTGTTGAATCCGTACATTTCAGCGATGACAACCAGTATCTGGCATCGGGCTCCGATGACGGTACCTGCGCCCTCTGGTCACTCAAGTAATTGCCGGCCGAACAGATTTCCTTCACAGACTGTTCAAAAATGTTCGGTTGCAAGGCTTGCGAAATTGTGAGGAACGAGGCGTACTTGACCGTACGTCGCAGTGACTAACAATAAGCATAACGCCGCAGACGAGCGTTTTTTAACAGTCTGCTAAAAAGACCATAGTATTTTAAGTCATTACATAATATAATTAAAAGCAGTCCTTAAAAAAGGGCTGCTTTTTTATTTTAAAAAATACAAGTTTACAATGAAACCTTTAAACGTAATCATTTTTGACACCCCGAATAAAGATGAGCCCGCATCTCTTTTAAGAACACTTAAAGAAATCAGTCTTATTGGGAAAATCATTTTCACAAGAAACATTGCTTCTAAAAACAGCTCAGCAGATAAAATTCTGTTTTCTCCCTACAGCAGCATGGTATTAAATAAAGCCTTACAGGAAACCCTTCATACACCTTACCTGATGCTGATCCACAAACCAGATCTTATTGACATCAATCAGGAAGAGATCAAAAAATTCCTTAACCTTGCTGAAAAAGAAAAAGAAGGCGCAATTTTTTATTCCGACCATTATCTCACCAGTCGCTCTACTTCAGACATTACACCTTCAATCAATTATCAGCCCGGCAGCATCAGAGACGACTTTGACTTTGGTCCTGTTCAAATTCTGTCAGTAAAACATATAAAATCCGCTTTTGAAAAATTCGGTCCCCTTTCAGAGTCAAACTGGGCAGGACTTTATGAACTAAGGCTGAGACTTTCATTGCTTGGAAAAATCATCCGCATTTCCAGTCCTCTTTCACTCTTAAATCAACCAAAAACAAAAAAATCTCATTTTGATTATCTTGATCCGAACAGAACCGGTTTTCAGGAAGAAATGGAAAAAACTGCGTCAAAAAACCTTAAACTTTCAAAGGCTTTCTGCTCACATGAATTTATGACTGTTCCTGAAGATCCCGACCCCTGCCCTGTTACAGCCAGCATAATAATCCCAGTTAAAAACAGAGAAAAAACAATATCTGACGCATTAAAAAGCGCTCTAAGTCAAAAAACAGACTTTAGTTATAATGTGATTATCGTACAGAACCATTCTTCTGACAGAACCGCTGAAAAGATAGATTCCATTGCAGAAACCGACAGCCGTATTATCCAAATCATCCCTAAACGCAAAGACCTGGGCATCGGCGGATGCTGGAACGAAGCAGTAATGTCTTCTTCATGCGGCAAGTTTGTTTGTCAGCTGGATTCTGATGATATTTACCTTGACGAAAAAACCCTGTCAACTATTGTCAAAATGCTGCGAACCCGTAAATACGGAATGGTTGTCGGTTCATATCGGGTCGTAAATTTCAATTTAGAGAAAATTCCGCCGGGCATTGTAGATCATAGAGAGTGGACAGAAGATAACGGCAGAAACAATCTTTTAAGAGTCAATGGAATCGGTGCGCCAAGAGCCTTCCCCAGAATAATGCTTCGAAAATTTCCTTTTCCAAATGTCAGCTACGGCGAAGACTATAGTGTATCTCTCAGGATCTCACGAGACTTTCGAGTGGGCCGTATCTTTGACCCCTTATACTTGTGCCGGCGCTGGGATGACAATAGTGATGCAATGCTCAGCAGGGAACAGGCCAACAAGTTCGCGTATTACAAAGACACCCTGAGAACAGAAGAGATTCTTGCACGCCGGAATATAAATAATAATATTGAAACCAATTCTAAATGAGCACTCAGACAAACACGCCGGACAATAAAATAATCAGCATGAATAGCAGCGAATTAAATCCTTATCTGGAGAGCTGCGGTCCTGAAACATTTAGTACCCGGCTTCAAGCCTTTATAAAACAACAGCTAGCCACATGGCCCGATCTTAAACGGGCAATAAACAGCCTTGATAAGCAGCTTATTAGAAATATATTTCTAATAGACTCTGAGGTATTTCTTCATTACAACCCTCGCAGATTAAAAAGCTCAACATCAAAGGTCGACAAAAAATCAATTGATCAAAGACCCTGTTTTCTGTGTCCTGAAAATCTTTATAAAAAACAGCTGGGTCTTTCCTGGAATGAAAACTGGCTCATCCTTAACAACCCCTATCCTATTTTCAAAGACCACCTGGTAATCTCACACAAGGAACATATCCTTCAGAATGTGAACGATGCTTTTCCTGCAATGATAAAATTTGTCCATAGCACTGATTTTGCATTTTCAACATTCTATAACGGGCCGGCATGCGGGGCCTCAGCCCCGGACCATCTTCATTTCCAGGCCTGCAAAAAAAAAGATCTGCCAATAATATCTCAAATAGACAGCGTCATTAAGTCCGGTGACTTTTCTAACCTCTCGGTTATTAACAAAAATTCTTCAAGCAGTTCTTTTGCCACCACCTTTGATAATCGCGGCATTCTTATCTGTCTATCTGAGAGCAGGAAGGTTCTTTTTTCAATTGTTGACCAGACAATTTCTTTTTTAAAAAATATGACTGCAGATTCTGAGGAACCCTTAATAAACATAATTATATCGGGATCAGACAACACCTATAGCGCTATTTTGTTTCCCAGAAAAGCACATCGGCCAAAATGTTTTTACAATGATGAGAATAAAAAGCTTCTTATAAGTCCAGGAGCGGTTGATGTAGGGGGAGTGGTCATTCTTCCCCGTGAAGAAGATTACCTCAGGACAAATAAAAAATATCTTCTTGAAATATTTTCAGAAGTCTGTCTTGATCATTCAGTCTTTCAAGACCTCATATTTTAGAAAATATAAAACAAAAATTTTTTAGAAAATAAGTTTATGTCTGTTTTTGAAGATGAGCCAATAATTTCTGTCGGACTTATGGAAAATATTGATAAAGCCTGTTTTGAAACAGTCGGTGCTTTTCGGGCAAACAATAAAGAAATCCCTTCCGGAAGACACAATATTCTTTGCAACGAAAACATAATTACCCTTGTTGACCAAAACGGGAACGAAACTGCTGTTTCGAAAGAACTTGTAATAAAGCCGGATTCTCTAAAGGAATCCTCTTTTATTATTAATGACATTAAAATCGGAATTGATTTTCACTGGGAACGTTTACTAAATCAGGAATTCCGCGGTAGCCTTAAGATTAAAACCATAAATTCCAACAGTTTTACTCTAATAAATATCATCCCCCTTGAAACATATCTGGAAGCGGTAATCTGTTCTGAAATGAGCTCAGAAAGTCCGATAGAGTTCTTAAAAGCGCACTGTACAATTTCGCGCAGTTGGCTCCTTACGCAGCTTAATAAAAAGAAGCTGCAAACAAAACAGGACCCTTCGGAGAAAAGTTCCAACTGGACCGACGCCCAAAAACACAGAGACTTTGATGTCTGTGCAGATGATCACTGCCAGAGATATCACGGCATAAAGTCAATAAATCCTTCTGTAAAAAAAGCCCTTATGGAAACTCGCGGAGAAGTACTCATGTCAGAAGGAGAAATCTGTGATACCCGGTTTTCCAAATGCTGCGGTGGAATAACTGAAAAGTTCTCCACCTGCTGGGAGGATATTGATTTCACCTTTCTCACCCCTGTTATGGATAGCCCGGAAAATTCACCGCGAGTGTATCCATTAACAGAAAAAGACTTTCATAATTTCATTATTTCTAAACCTGCTGCCTTTTGTAATCTAAAAGACAACAAACTTTCATCCCGCATCCTTCCTGATTTTGATCAGGAAACAGATAGTTTTTTCCGCTGGACAGTAAACTACTCACAGGAAGAATTACAGAACATACTTCTTAAGAAGACTGGAATAGATTTTGGAAACATAATAGACATAATCCCTGTTTTACGCGGAGCGTCCGGCAGAATCATAAAGCTAAGGATTGTCGGTCAAAAGAAGAAAGTAGAGATTAAAAAAGAACTTGAAATCAGAAAAGCTCTGTCTACAACGCATCTTTACAGTTCTGCGTTTATAATCATACCTTACGGAAACGATGGAACATATCCTGAAGGTTTTACTTTAAAAGGCGCAGGTTGGGGACACGGCGTTGGATTATGCCAGATTGGAGCCGCTGCAATGGCAGGAAAAGGCTATGACTACACATCCATTCTCTCTCATTATTTCAAAAATACCATTATCAAAAAGATCTATTGATATATCTAATAAGTAAGCATGGCTTAGATATGAGAATATTTTTTTATCAAGTACCACAATTAAACAATTTTGGAAATTATGACAGCAATCAATTATCGTAATTTATTTGAAAACATTTAATTTAACTTGGAACTATTATGAATAAACGACTCATTATTCTTGGTGGAGTTCTTTTGCTCGCACTGGGCATTTTACTTGCGGACATTTTTTCCAATCCAAAAGTCACCATCTCAGATAACCGGATCAGGAAAAGCTGCTACGACTTTATTCCAGAGCACTGGCAGGAACCTTATCTGGCACAACTGTATCATGATGAAAACTTTAAGGAAATTAAAGCTGACTCCCAGTTTGAGCTCTTTTTATTACTATGTGACTGGACCCACAGACAATGGAAACACTCCATGCCTGACCCCTATCCGCTCAGTAATGCTATTGATATCTTAAAGGATATCCGCAACGGCCTCACCGGCGGATTTTGCGGCCAATATGCTTATGTGCTGGCTGACGTATTTAAATCAATGGGATATTATAACGTAAGATATGCAGAACTTTGGAAGCTGGATGGAAAGAGCCATTTCGTTGTAGAAATTTGGTCAGATCAGTTTAAAAAATGGATCATATTAGACCCAGATTTAAACATGTATTTCAAAATGATAGATTCAGACATCCCTGCCAGCGCACTGGATATTCGAAAAAGCTTTTATGGCGGCAAACCTGTGGAGGCAATTGATATCAAAAGCAGAAAAAAACGTCAGGATACTGCTAAGAGAGCTGAGTACTTTCGCAACTTTGCCCTTAGCCTTCGTTCTGATCTTATGCGGCATCGCAAAGCTCTGACTGTCCAAAACCGCTATGACACTTTTCTTTTTTTCCGTGATAAAAATACCGATAAGCCTTTTGAGAAAAATCTGCCCTATAGCAATATTACCAATGATCCTGATGATCTTTATTTTGACTGCAACAAGATGCGCGTTGAACACCAAATAAGCAAAAATCAAATTGACTTTACCTTCCATGCCGACAGTTCCATGCCTAATTTTAAAGGCTTTGTGATTTTTATTGAAAAAAAGGGTCTGTGGCATCCGGCAGGTAAGATATATTCTGTCAAACGAAATGATAAAATTAACTTACTGTCTGTAGTACCGGTTAACCAGAATAACCGACTGGGGATTGTCAATACCATCCAAATTCAATGGTAGAGATATCACTTTAATCCTGCTAGAGCACTTTATTAAATATTGTAGCCGCAAGATTTAAACCATCCATAGATGTCAGATTGAGTGATTGTATTAAGTGAATCAGCAATTGCCTGATACAATGTTTCTTTTGTTCTGGTACAAGTTTTATGTAAATAGGCTTTTATCTTGGACCACATTTTTTCAATTGGATTAAAATCAGGACTGTAAGACGGTAAAAACCAAACATAAGCTCCCGCCTGTTTTATAAGTTTGCGTGCATAACTGTTTTTATGACATTGCAGGTTATCCATGACCACAATATCACCTTCGTTAAGTTCTGGAACAAGCACCTCTTTGACATAGACACAAAACATCTCCGCATCCATTGCACCCTCAAACACAAATGGCGCCCGTGCTCCCTCTATGCCTATAGCAGCAATCATGGTCGCAGTTTTTCAGTGACCATGGGGCACACGATCATAAACACGCCCACCACCAAACCCTCGGCCATAAAGCCTTGTCATTGTGGTTTTTGCTCCGGAGTCATCAATAAAAACAAATCTTGCCGTGTCTATGCTTACAGAACCTGTACGCCACATTTCACGGGCTATAATTATATCAGTTCGGTTCTGTTCAGCAGTCTGGAGAATTTTTTTTATACGATGCTCCAATCTTACGTAATGCCTTAAAAATGGTTGTTATGCTACAGGACTTATTAAATACTTAACGCAATTCCTCAAGAGTTATATCCAGTCGCTTTCTAACAGTTTCCTTTAACCATTCTAAATCTGACTCATCAAATATTGATTTGCGCCCACACCGTTGATTTTGGGGTTCCAGACTGCCTAGTTTCCTACGCTGAAACAGCAACTTTTTTACCATGTGTATAGAAACCTTGAACCGACAAGCTATCTCTTGACAGGTTCCTTATCCTGCATCGTATGCCTCTACTATTCTTTTTCGTAAATCCATTGAGATTGCTTTCATACAATCCCTATCAGATACTTAAAAGCTATAGTAAAAAATAAATTGCTCTAGAAGCTCTTAAAATCATCATCCTCATCATCAAAGGGAATAAGTTCTTCAGGCATAGCTTCCTTCGTGAAATTGTTTTCTGGTACTGATTTTGGACTGGGCAGTCTTTTAGTTATAGCACCATTCTTATTTTTTGTTTTTTTTACTGATTGAGCTTTTATTGAGTCTGAAGAGGCTTCCCCTCCATTTACAAGCAAAACAAGTTCATTTACATAACTGTTCATATCAGCAGCCTGAGCTGTCATTTCCTCAGACGAGGATGCTGACTGTTCAGCATTTGCAGAATTGCTCTGAACAACCCTATCCATTTCGTTAACAGCCTTGTTCACCTGAGCTATTCCGCTTGCCTGCTCTTTTGATGCTTCGGCTATTTCTCCTACCAACTCAGCTCCCTTTTGCACACTTAAAGCAACCTCTGAAAAAGCATCGTTTGAGACCTTAACCAGATCTGTACCATCTTCAACCTTTTTAACCGTACCTTCGATCAGCCCTGAAGTGTCTTTTGCAGCTTCAGCCGTACGCATGGCAAGGCTTCTCACCTCATCTGCAACCACTGCAAAACCAGCACCCGCTTCACCGGCACGTGCTGCCTCAACCGCAGCATTTAATGCAAGCAGATTGGTCTGGAAAGCGATCTCATCTATTGTCTTAATTATTTTTGATGTTTCCTGGCTGGCTTGTGAGATTTCATCCATGGACGAAGTCAGCTTTACCATAGAATCACTTGCTTTCTGAACTATCTGGCTTGATTCTTTCATCAAAAGATTTGCCTGCCCTGCATTGTCAGCATTCTGATTTGTCATGGTAGCCATCTCTTCAAGAGATGAGGATGTCTCCTGTATTGATGCAGCCTGTTCAGACGCACCCTGTGCCAAATCCTGGCTGGAGGCAGCAACATGACTTGATCCGCTGGATACCTGTTCTGCACAACCCAGAAGTCCGGTTGAAACCCGTGTAACAGGTTTAATTATTAGCCTTGCTATAAAAAGCGCTATTAATATTCCTGCAATTACAGAAAAAATTACTATGCCGATAATTAAGGACGTAGTACTTTTTATACTTGAATCTATTTTGTTACTTGTATTTTTCATCTCATCCCAGCCTGAATCAGTAACACCCTTTGAAAGAGAGATAATCTGAGGGGCAAGGGGAAGGAGAGTCTTTTCTATTTCGCTGTTCATTTTAACAGCAACTGCTGCCATACCTTCAAATTCATCCATATAATCTTCAACTTCATAAGCAGTGTTCTCAAACTCCGGCACCTTTTTCAGTTCAGAAAGTGACAGACTCAGTGCCCGACTTGCCTTCTCCGAATAAGTGATGTCGTAGGTTAAAATAAATCTGTTTATGTCTGCTTTAGCTGTCAAAAAATGTTTTAAGGCATTCAGAAGAAATGAGGACTTTGCAATTTGACTCATATCAATTTTATTTTCGCTGTCACTGTCAGATTCGCCGTCAGTTTCAGTTTTTCTGGTACTTAACAGCTCCTCAACCTTTTTCCCATGTTCTACTGCAAGATTATATAAAACACCTTCAAGTTTACTGCCTGTTGTAAATATATTATTTTTATATTCTTCTCCTGAATTAACCCTCACAATAACATTTTTAAATTTATCAATATATTCTTTAGATTTTTTTTCAATTTCTTTCAATTTCTCGGTTCTGTCTTCAGATGTCATCTGCGTTTTGGCTTCAAGGATAAACTCTTTTACTCTTTTCATATGTTTTTCAGCCTCTTGCCTGTCTGAGTCCTTATGCTGATAAACATATTTTTCAACTGCTGTTCTCATTGACTGGATTTCAGAACTTATATTATTAGCAATTGTTACTTCATTAGCCACTTCATTGGTCAGATATCTAGTTTTTATTCCGAGCGATACAAACTGAAGAATCGACAATATACCCACAACAATTATAAAAAGAGTGAAAATCATATATCCACTTAAAATCTTTGGTTTTAATCCAGTCTTCTTTTTCATTTCAGTATGCCCCTTAAGATAAAAAAGTTATTTATTATTAATATACTAACTATATACTATCTAAATGAAGTTAATTTCAAGTTTAATTTAATAATTTTTTATACAAAAAGCTCTAAATAGAATTATTTTTTAGAAATACAACTAAGTTTAGACAAGGAATCTCTTATATTATCGGGTGAATAACCAAAGCTAAACGCTTTTAAACTGTCCAGAGACACATCTGCCGGTCTAGGCGCTGTGAATTTAATTTCTTTTTGATGTTTTGGAACAATTAATTTTTCATCAAAACTTCCAACCTCTGCCAGGATTAGACCAAAATCATATCTTGAGATGCACTCTTTACCGCCAAGGTGAATAATACCGGTTGTTTTTTCTAAAGCGAGAAGAATCCCTTCTGCGGCAGACAGGGCAGATACCGGTGTCCTGAATTCATCCATGAAGAGGGTTTGTTTAACTACCGTGTTAAATAAATGAATCATGGGCTGAATAAAGCTCTGATTACTGCCAACCGCATCTCCAAACATCAGCGGCATCCTGCAAATAACAGCGTTTGGAAGCAAACCTAAAATCCCGGATTCTGCCTTTACTTTTTGTTCTCCATAAAGACTGATCGGTGAGACAGGGTCTTTCTCTAAATAGTTTCCTTTACAGCCATCAAAGACAAGATCTGTTGAGATAAAAACCATAGGAATATCTTCCCTACTGCATAATTCTGCAATCTGCAAAGAAGCTGAAACATTTATTTTTCCTGATTCAAAAGGATATTGCTGGCACATATTTGGCGCAGACATGGCTGCCGCATGAATCACCGCATCCGGTTTTACCTGAATAAAAAGTTCTTTTAGTTCTTTTATATTACAGAGATCAACAGAAAAAATCTTAGCAGTATTAATCGATATTTTATTTTTATTTGAAATACCAAAAACAGTATATCTGTCTGCTGCGGTTCTGCAAAGATGTGACCCTAAAAATCCGCTTGCACCGGTTATTAGTAATTTCGGTTTATTCATGTTTGTTTCAGAATATGCGGGTTAACACAAAAAGCAGGATACTTGATCCCATTACCATCATAAAAATCACGGGTATGTTTTAATAGACTCGTATTCGGTATTACGCTGAACAGGCTCTTTCCCGGCTCTTTTGATAAGCTCTGACATTTCACTTTCAGTTATCCTATTTTTAGCGCCGGCAGCTTTCACTACATTTTCTTCAAGCATGATACTCCCAAGATCATTTGCCCCAAAAAAAAGACTGATCTGGCCAATCTCTTTTCCCTGAGTAACCCACGAGCCCTGAATATTTCTCACATTGTCCAGATATATCCGGGAAACAGCAAGCATTCTTAAGTATTCAATTGAGGACAGTTCCTTTCCGCCAAGCTCGGTATTTCCCGAGGTAAATGTCCAGGGAATAAATGACCGGAATCCGCCTGTTTTGTCTTGAAGATCTCTAACCTTTTTTAAATGTTCAATCCTCTCAGCTGTTGTTTCAATACTTCCCATCATCATGGTAGCCGTGGACTCAAATCCAATCCCGTGCGCAATCTCCATAACTGCCAGCCATTTCTCCGTATTTATTTTATTCGGACTGATCTCATGCCTGACCCGGTCAACAAGCATTTCCGCACCGCCTCCCGGAAGGGAATCAAGACCTGCCTCTTTCAGCCGGATCAGCACCTCTTTTATAGAAAGCTGAGAAACCTCTGAAATATGCCATATTTCAGGCGGTGATAATGAGTGAATAAAAACATTAAATCTGTCTTTAATCTTTTTTAAGACAGTCTCATAATATTCAATTTTAAGATCCAGGTTCAGTCCACCCTGAAGCATTATTTGTGTCGCCCCAAGAGAAACCGCTTCTTCAACTTTTAACACAATATCATCAACTGACAAAACATATGCATCCGAATCATCTTTTGACCGGTAAAATGCACAAAAGCGGCACTTGCTTTCACATATATTGGTATAATTTATGTTCCGGTCAATACAGAAAGAAACCTGATCCGGAGAATGAAATTTCAGCAGCCTTTCCTGCGCCAGCTGTCCGAGGGCAAGAAAGTCACATTCCAAAAGAAGATTTAAAGCTTCCTTTTCATTTATTCTTTCGCCTTTTTTAATTTTACTAATAACATCTAACATTCTAATATCCTTCATAACAACGATGATCGCCCACCATGACCTATATTTTATTTTTAACACCAAGCCTTTCTCTGCGTACTCTGCGGCTCGAGCGAAGCGGGCGGTAAAGATTTTTTCACCCACATCTTTTGTTGAATAACCTATTCAACCTTTACAAATTTAAGTTCCGGGACCGCTTCTATGGCACCTATCTCTTCTGCCATTTGATAATATTTCTTTAAGCCCTTCTGAAAACTCTCGTCAAAATCAAATTTTAATGTACTGAAATAATTATTTAAAAAATTCTCCGAAAAAATCTCGTACTGTGAAATATTCGCTACAATACTGTCCATATTCTCAAGACTCCTCTGTTTTGAGATCTGGAAAGCCTTGAAAATGTCGGCAACTATTTCGGGGTTTTCCTCAGCATATTCTCTGCGCACTGCCCACAGTGCGTAAACCATCTTCTCTCCGGTATATGCTTTCCACTCTTCACCCAAATCATAAAGATGAAATCTGGAAGGTCTGGCAAAAGCACGAAGAGCATCATCACCAATAAGAAGCGCGGCGTCTGACTCCCGCAGCATCTCGGCAAGGTCAGATGGACATTCAAAATAAGATGGGTCTATATTATATTTTTTCTTTAGAATTATTTTTGCAAGAACCTGAGATGTCGCAGAGGTATTTGTCAGGGCAAATGGTTTTTTATCGAGCTCCTGAATGGGGAGCTTACTCACCACAATGATACTTAAAACTTTACCTTCAGAACATACCGCAAGGTCCGGCAGCAGCATCAGCTCATCCGCATGACGCGCATACTCTATTGCCGGCACAGGACTGATATCAAGCTCGCCATTAACAAGTCTTTTACAGAGCCCGGTAGGCGTATCCTTATGCAGATCAACCTCAGGCATAATATCATGTTTCACCAGCATGTGATAGAGAGGAAGACAATTTAAAAACTGAATATGTCCTATTTGCGGTCTCACATCAACTCCAATCAATAAGTCTTAATGATGTTATAAAGCGTGTCTCTCTGCACCGGAATTTTACCCGCCGCCTTAATCAAGCCTGTAAGCTTTTCAACAGTCAGGCCTTCTGCTGTCTCCGCCCCGGCAGCATGGGTTATCTTCTCATCAATAACGGTTCCGTCAACATCGTCAGCTCCAAAATGAATAGCCAGCTGCGCAATCTTCAGCCCTGTCATCACCCAGTAAGCCTTAATATGTTCAAAATTATCCAGCATCAATCGTGAAAGAGCAAACATCTTCAACTGTTCAAATGCGGTCGGCTTGTTAACATGCTCAAGCCCGGTATTGTCCGGATGAAAGGGAAGAGGAATAAAGGTCTGAAACCCTCCGGTCTTGTCTTGCAGAACCCTGAGACTTAAAAGGTGCTCAACAATCTCCTCATCAGTTTCTATATGTCCGTAAAGAAGCGTGGCATTTGTTTTTAAGCCCAGCAGATGTGCTGTTTCCATAATTTCAAGCCAGTCATCAGCTGTTGCTTTATTAGGACAAAGAGCCTGCCTGACCCTGCTGCTTAAAACTTCTGCTCCTCCCCCGGGCATTGAGCCAAGCCCTGCCTCCTTTAACCGCACAAGAACATCTTTAATGCTCAGCCCTGAAATATTAGAAAAATATTTTATCTCTACAGGAGTAAATGCCTTAATATGAATCGACGGAAATTCACAGTTTATCTCTTTTAAAACATTCACATAAAAATCAAAAGGTTTGTCAGGATGAAGTCCGCTTACAATATGAACCTCTGTTATCCCGGTATTTAAAGAAGACCTTATCTTGTTAGTAATATCCTCCGGAGACATCTCATAAGCCGTGCGGTCGCCTTTATCACAGCTGAAAGCACAAAAAGAACACCTGGCCACACAGACATTGGTAATGTTTACATGACAGTTAATGTTAAAAAAAATATTATCTTTTGTTCTTTTTTGCTTTTCAGCATCCGCAAGCCGGCCCATTGAAAGAAGATCATTTGATTTAAGCAGAAAAATCCCGTCTTCTTTTATAAGTCTTTCACCTTTTAAGATCTTATCTCTAATTCTTTTCATATTCATTATCATCCTGCAGCAGATCTTTCTTTCCTGTTATTGTTCGCAAAGCTTATCTTTTCGATAAAACGCAGCAAAACCTAGAAACGCCATCACAATATAGGTCACTGTTTTGGGTATCATCAGCATACCCAGAAGCGGATAAGCATGAATGTAAAATGCAATGGGAAGTAAAAATAAAAAAGACGCGGTCATCATTATTCCAATCCAGCGGGAACAGACATCCCCGGTAATTTTTGACTCCCGCAGCATTAGATAAGCCATACCTGCCTGCTGCAGAACCAGGGGAAATGTACGATATGCAAACCATGGCTGTGGAGGCGTAGAACTGTTCCATTCATTTGCAGGGGAAAGCATAATCACAAATCTTACAAAAGCAATCAGAAGCAGCAGGTACCCTGTTATACCAAAAGGCTTTCCAAAGCGGGCCCGCCACAAAAACAGCATGGACACATAAAACAGGGTAAAGGTAATTCCGGTAACAAGCGCGCCGATACCTACCGGGTTAAGTTCCGTCCCCATAAATACATAATATTTTTCAAGGGTCCCCATGGCAAAACCAGCTATCCTGAAACCCAGGTGGATACAGTCTCCACCTGTGAGTAGTCCAAAAGCAAGAAGCAGAAACAACGCCGGCTTCCTGTTTTCAGCAGATACCCGTGAAAAACGAGAAACCATTTTAACAATCAGGACAGTAACAATCGAAAGGTAAATAACATTAAAAAAAACTTCTGACATTATTCTGCTGGATTCGTCCATGATAAACTCTTGATATGTAATCTGAAATATAAAATTTATTAGTTTTAAAGATTACACCAAATTCATTAAAAAGAAAATTTTTTTCTAAAATAGATGCTCTTATATAAAATAACTCACACAGGCTGGATGATTCACATGACACAGGAGTCCTTTTCTGATATGTAAAAAGGATATAAAAAATAGAGATTCCCCGGGAAAATAAATATGAACGAGAAAAAATCAACAACCGTACTAAAATATTTTAATGGTATCGCATCAAGATACGACCTGATGAACACTCTCCTCAGTTTTGGGATACATCACCTGTGGAAGCGTAATACTATAAAGACATGCAAATTAAAAAACGGGGACATTGTACTTGATCTTTGCGGCGGCACCGGAGACCTTTCAATTTTAGCGGCTCAAGACACCGGTAAAAATGGAAAAGTAGTTCTGTATGATTTCAGCCAGGAAATGCTGGGATCAGGAGTAGAAAAAATTAACAAAAAACATCTTTCCGGAATAATAAGCCCTGTCTGTGGAGATGCTGAAACAGTCTCATTTCCAGACAATACCTTTGACGCTGCTTTTATAGGCTTTGGCCTCCGCAATCTTTCTGATATTGAAAAAGGGTTAAAAGATATTCACAGGGTTTTAAAACCCGGAAGCAGCCTGATATGCCTGGAATTTTCACAACCGGTTACACCCTGGTTTAGAAAATTTTACGATTTTTATTCATCCAACATACTTCCTTTTTTAGGAAAAGTAATAACCGGATCAGAAGAGGCATACTCCTATCTCCATGATTCAATCAGAGACTTCCCTCTTCCCGACAAACTGTCCGAGATTATGCAGCAGTCAGGATTTAAAAAAGTAACTTATGAAAGACTGACAAACGGTATTGCAGTGATACATACCGCTTCAAAATAACGACACAAAAGGAGACATGAAATGACCGATGTAATTGATTACAAAATATTTGGCAATGACATGCAGTTAGTCGAAATAGAGCTTGATCGAGGCGAGGGCGTAAGAGCCGAAGCAGGCGCAATGATGTATATGGAAAAAGATATTGAAATGCAGACATCTTCCGGCGGAGGTCTTTTTAAGGGATTTAAAAGAATGATCACCGGAGAAAGCTTTTTCATTACCACCTTTCTTTATAACGGTAAAGGCAAAGGACATGTTGCTTTTGGCGCGCCTTATCCCGGAAAGATCGTTCCGCTTGATCTTGAAAAACTGGGCGGGAAATTTCTCTGCCAAAAAGATGCGTTCCTTTGCGCTGCAAAAGGCATTGAAATTGAAGTCGCCTTTACAAAAAAACTTGGGGCCGGACTTTTTGGCGGCGAAGGGTTCATCCTTCAGAAGCTTGAAGGAAGCGGTATGGCCTTTATTCATGCCGGAGGAACCATAATAAAGAAAGAACTCGGCCCGGGCGAAACTCTTCGCGTTGATACCGGCTGCATTGCAGCTTTTTCCGTTTCTGTTGATTATGACATTCAGTTTACAGGAGGTTTTAAAAATTCACTTTTTGGCGGCGAAGGAATGTTCCTTGCCAGCCTGACCGGTCCCGGAACAGTCTATCTCCAGAGCCTCCCCTTCTCACGCCTTGCAGACAGGGTATTTGCCGCATCAAGATTTCAGCAAAGAGGTGAACAAAAAGGAATTGCAGGAATTGGCGGAGGCCTGCTCGGTGGGATAATGGGGGGAGACAATAATTATTAATAACCGCGCTACGTGCTTTTTCGGAGAACATCGATTTTGAAGTTAGGGAATTATTAAAATCACTTTGAGATTTTTTAAAAATATTCTAGCAAGACATAGAATCTACCTAATATATAAGTTAGGTTCAAACAAATAGGATGTGCAATGAGGTTATGGAAATTTAAAGCTCTGAGTGATAATGGTTTGCTATATGTTCTTCAAATGCTCGCCAACAAACAGGTTTTTTTGCCTAATTGTGAGCTTGTGAATGATCCAAAAGAAGGGCAGTGATGTGATGAACCACCCCCACCAAACATGACGGCTGAGGCTTCTCGACAAATTTGTAGCCATAGAGTACAGCTAAGAGAAATTGTTAACAAGGCTAGATTTGCACCCTTTTGCAAATGTAAATCTGTTTTAAATCCTCTTATGTGGGGTCATTATTCTGGAGGCGGTAATGGTGTCTATATGCTATGAAGTTACCAGTAAAGGTTTATTTAAAAAAATTCAACTTTGTGATGTGTGGTATAAGGGAATGCCCAAGATAAAGCATAAAGATTTGCCCGATTTTATGGATGGGAACTGTTGTTTTTTGTCAAAAGGTATTCTCCGAAGCAAAGATCCGTGCTGGGAATATGAAAATGAAATTAGGCTAATTGCAAAGGATGGGATGGAAAGTCCATTTATTGATTTAGAACCCAAGGCAATCATCGTTGGAATCAAAGATTCACCCGAGTGGGCTGTTTTTTCTGCGGTTTCAAATCAGTTTAATATACCATTCGGATACCTTGAGAATCGACCCGATGGAATGCCAGGATATGTAGTCAAGAGTGAAAAAAGCTTCTTTGATTATCTGACAAAATAAAAAACCCAACAATGCTTTTGCAGCAAATCGCAAAATTTCACGATCACTGAAGAGCAACGTTAAGCAAACCATTCGTAACCTTAATAAAATTCAGAACCAACATTCTGCGCCATAATGTGAAATCTTATTAACATTGATGTTACTGGTGCTTAAGTTTATTCACATTTTATAAAACCAAAAGATGAAAAAACATATTCTGGATAAACATTTCTTCGAAAATATTTACAAAAAATATAACAAAAAAACCTTTGTCTCACCTGACCCGCTTCAGTTTTTATATGATTATGACAATGTTTACGACCGTGAAATCGTGGGGCTGATCGCATCTTTGCTTGCCTATGGGAAAGTTACCCAGATTCTAAAAAGCGTAAATATTATCCTTGATAAATTAACACCAAAACCTTCTGTTTTCTTAAAGAAAACCTCACCCGCTAAAATAAGAAATCTGTTCCCTGATTTTAAGCACAGATTTACAACCGGTAAAGAAATAAGCAGCCTGCTTATAGCCGTAAGACATGTAATAAATAAATACGGCTCGCTTTATAACTGCTTCAGATCAGTCTCCAAACCTGAGGACAAAACAATAATTCCAGCCTTGACAAAATTTACAGCAATTTTAAAAGAGAAAGCAGTTGAAATTGAAAGTAATCTTCTCCCATCACCTGAACATGGCAGTGCCTGTAAACGTCCGAACCTTTACCTTCGCTGGATGGTCCGAAAAGACAGGGTTGATCCAGGAGGCTGGGAAGATATTGACAAATCAAAACTGATCATTCCGCTTGATACCCACATGTATAAGATCGGAAAAGCCCTTGGTTTTACAAGTAGAAACCATGCTAACCTTAAAACTGCCATGGAAATAACTGATGGTTTTAGAGATTTATCTTTTAAAGATCCGGTCCGTTATGACTTTGCACTGACCCGCTTTGGAATAAGGGATGAGCTTGACATGAATAAATTTATCAGGCAAATCAAAATAATATAAAAACCTCCCCCGACTGCATTCCCTGCCTGATTCACAGAATAGTGACAGAGAAAACCGGAAATCCAGCCCCTTGTTTAGAAATTAAAAAACAGTGCAATGAATTTGATTCTAAACCTCAGCCTGAACTCAGGAAAACTGTCAAAAAATCATCTCACCCCTTTATAACTACAGCTAAACTTGCAATCGCCGGAAACATCATTGACTTTGCCACACCCTCAGAATTCAGATCAGGGATAATGTCAGATACCATTGACAAAACCCTTTCTAACCCTGTTGATCCGGCACCTTTTGAACTTTTAAAAACAAACATAAAAAAAGCAGATAAAATTCTCTATATCGGACATAATTCCGGAGAGATTATCTTCGACAAAATCTTTATTGATGAACTGCCAAAAGATAAAATAACTTTTTGTGTCAGGGGTCTGCCAATTTTAAATGATGCACTAATGGATGATGCAAAAGAAGCCGGCCTCACATCCATGGTAAAGGTCATTGACAACGGCACAGACCTCCCCGGAATAATTCCTGATGAATGTTCAGCTGAATTTAATAACCATTTTAATGAAGCAGATCTGATTATTGCAAAAGGCCCGAGAAACTTTGAAACACTAAACAATAGTAAGGAAAATATTTTCTTTCTTTTTAAGGTAAAATGCCCTGCAGTGGCAAATAAGTACGGATGTAAAATTGGAGATACAGTTATAATAAACAAAATCTAACTCCAGTTGTCTTGACTTTAGTAAAAAAGTTATATAACTTTACTTCCATCAAGCGAAAATATACTAATCTAATTAAGGGTCCGTAAATGGAGACGGCTGAATACCTTGTGAATAATTTTGAAAAGATATATGACAGAATTTCACTACCCGTAATTCAGTTCGACAATAAAGCTAACCTTCTCAAGGCAAACCAAGCCTTTCTTGACCTTGCCAAAGCTTCAAGATCTGACATAAAATCTCTTACCATGACTTCCTTGTTTAAGGACCTTCGTCCTTCTTTTGAACATGGACTGATAATGGAAAACGTGCCTGACTATACGACCTCCCTTACAACTTTAGAAGGAAACACCTTATCCATCCGGCTATATTATTCTAAATTAAACGGCAACACCGGCAGACCTGTTACTGCCCTTGGTTTCATCATTGATATTACAGATAATCATAAAGCAATAGAGCAGATACAGAAACTGGCCCTTGAGAATAAAAAACTCAAAGAACAGCAGACAAATAAAAACGAAGATCTTGTCATCAGTGAAAAAATAGATCTCGAAAAAAACTTAATTGATACCCGCATCTTTGTTGACAGTCTTCTTGAATCCTGCGGTGACGGTATTATCATTATGGACACTAACGGCAAAATAATACAGGCAAATGACTCGTTTGCTAAAATGCTCGTTAAGAGCAGAAAAGAAATAGCGGGAAAATTTGTCTACGAACTTGGCGGGTGGTCCGGCAATCATAAATCAACAACCGGTGAAACAATTGTCCTTGACCAGTCTTATAATGACTATCAGCTAAAGATGGTTGAAAAGATGCAGAAAATGGTCGAGGGCTCAGACAATAAAATTGAAAACTGGGAATATTACATGTTCAACAGTAAAGATGAGCTTGTACCTGTTGAACTTACCGCCTCTGTCATTAAAGATGAAGAAGGCTACATTACCGGCACGGTTGCGTCTGCCCGGGATCTGACCAAAAAGAGGCTGTCTGAAAAAGAGATCAAGGCCTCTAGAGATTTTTTTGAAAATGTGATCGAAGCCTCCCATGACTGTATTGTCGTTGCCCGCCTTGACGGGATCATACTGCTTGCAAATTCTCAAATTGAAAAAATCACCGGTTTCCCAAAAGAACAGTTTATCGGTAATAAGTTTACAGATATTGTCAAAACCGTTAACCAGTCTACCGAATTCAGCCACGAAGCCATGAGCATGCTGAATACTAATAGAAAAATATCCTTTGAGACCTTTATTCAGGACATAAACGGTGATACCGTTTACCTTGACCACGGAATTGCCCTGATAAAAAATACTGATGGTGACAAGGATCTTGCGGTGTCTATTATCCGCGACATCACAGAAAAGAAAAAGGCCGCCCAGGAACTTCAAAAAGCATATCAATTTAGAAATACTTTTTTTACCAACATCACCCACGCCTTTCGAACCCCGCTTACCCTTTCAATAGGACCGCTTGAGGGAATTCTAAGCGGAGAGTTTGGAAAAACAGGAAAGGATATAAATAATCAGCTTGCTATTTCTCTCAGAAACTCAAAGCAGCTTCTAAAACTGATTAACCAGCTTCTTGACTTCAGCCAGAGCGAATCCGGCAAAAGAAAAATGACCTTTGTAGAAAAGGATCTGGAAAGACTGATCTCTTCCATCCTTGATTCTTTTACTTTTATTGCAAAACGAAAAAAATCAAGCTCACCTTTACACCGGGGAAAGAAATTCCATATATCACCCTGGATCCGATAAAAATGGAAAAAGCTATTTTTAATATTTTAGGAAATGCTTTTAAGTTTACCCCTGAAAAAGGAAAAATTACGGTAACTGTTGAAAAGACATCTAATGAGAATATTGACCCTAATCTAAAGAATATACTCAAAAATAACTCTGTAAAAATATCCCTAACAGATACCGGAATAGGCATAAAAAAAGATAATCTAAAATTGATTTTCGACCGTTTCATGCAGGGAAACATTAATTTCCCGAGTGAACATGGCGGTACCGGAATAGGGCTTGCCCACTCAAAAGAACTTATAGAACTTATGGGTGGCCAGATCACAGTAGAAAGCAAATATGGGAAAGGATCTACTTTTTCCATATATCTTCCAATTGAGAACAAACAAAACAAACGTCTTTCTACTACTTTTAACAATAAGGAAGAAAACTTTTTATCTGTTCAGCCTGATGTGGAATTGTCAGACATTCCTCAGGGGAAAGATATCCTGTTAAAGAACATTTCCGGAACCAAGCCCCTGATCCTTATTATTGATGACAATCCTGATGTGAGAAACTATATTTCCGCCATGCTTAAAAAAGATTATGATTACATAACGGCTCGTAATGGACTAGAGGGCCTTAAACAACTTTCAGAATATATGCCCGATATTATTTTATGCGACATAATGATGCCGAAAATGGACGGTCATGAATTCCTTAAAAAAGTTAAAGAGACCCCGGAGTATAGAAACATTTTTCTGATATTCTTAACTGCACGGGCAGACACGGAGATGAAAATAGATGGCCTTGAAAAAGGCGCAGATGATTATATTGTAAAACCATTTAATTCACTTGAACTCCTTGCCAGGATAAAATCGTTGCTTCGAATCAGATCTTTAAGCAAAAAAAATGAATCTCAAAAAAACAACATAAACCAGCTGACACAAAAATTACAAAGCAAATATTCATATGACAAAATAGTGGGCAACAGCGCAGCCATGCGAAAGATATATCAGACTCTTGATACTGTCAGAAAAAGCCATTCTACTGTTCTGATTAGCGGTGAAACGGGAACCGGAAAAGAGCTCATAGCAAATGCAATCCACTACAACAGCCCCCGAAAAGAAATGCCGCTTATCTCTGTTAACTGCGGAGCAATCCCGGGTGAGTTAATGGAAAGTGAGTTCTTTGGTCATATAAAAGGCGCATTTACCAGCGCAATTGAAAATAGAACCGGACATTTTCATGAAGCACACAAGGGAACTCTTTTTCTGGATGAGATAGGTGAAATGAGCCCTGACATACAGGTAAAACTTTTGCGGGTTTTAGAACGTGACGAAATTACCAAAGTTGGAGATTCCAAGCCTACTAAAATAGATGTGAGACTGATCGCAGCAACCAACAAAGACCTGTTAAAAGAAGTTAAGGACGGAAACTTCAGGGAAGACCTGTACTACAGAATATATGTTATCCCAATTCATATTCCTGCATTAAGAGAACGCAAAGATGATATCCCTCTGCTTATTGAACACTTTCTAAACAGCCTTAAAATTAAACAGGATATTACTATACCCACTCTAAATGAAAAAGAGATGAAACTCTTTATGAACTATTCATATCCTGGAAACATACGTGAACTTGGACACATTATTGAAAGGTTCTGCCTCCTTGGAGGTAATGCTGAAAATCTTTTTGACGAACAGAAAATTGCTTCAAAATTAACCTCTGACTTTCCATACGACGAACTGCTTTCAAGCTCAAATCCATTAAAGACTATTGGACAGAAAGCAAAGGCATCTGCTGAAAAAGACCTTATCATGCATGTTCTGCAAATATGCGATAATGATTATAATAAAGCAGCACAAGTTCTTGATGTTGGTCTTTCCTCACTTTACCGTAAACTTAAAGAATCCGACTAGATTTTCTCAACCCTATGCTAAGCCTAAAAATAAGCTAAATCAGATAATTGTAATTATTTTCTCGTTTTCTGAAAGAGATTTCCATTTTTCTCATTTTTCGAGAACAATAAAACAATGATATTTTAAACACTTAAGGCAAACACCCATTCAGATTCTCATAAACAGAGAAAAATATTAATTTCAAGCCACCCCACCTTACGAGCCATCCATCCTAACATACTGTAATATCTTTATATTTAATAAGATAAATATTTGGCACATATTTTGAATAACAAAAGCCAAGGACATATAACTCTGTCCCAGAAAAATCACCAAACAATATTTTTTAATCATTTAAAGGAGGGGGTATGAAGAAAAATTGTCTGAAAGCTCTGACCGTACTGTCATTTGCAGTAATAATGTCGGTATGTTCAGTACAGAATGCCAGCGCAGTATTTGAACTGTTTGACGGTAAACTGCAAGTCAGCGGTTTTATCAAAGAAACCGCGTATTACAAAATTAACAAATTTGACAGGGAATACAAAGGTCCTAAACGAGGCCAAAGTACCCGCCTGGATTTCCTCATGACATCAGCATATTTAGAAACTCTTGTTAATATTAAAGAAGATCCTTTCGGCTGGAACGTCAGGTTATTTACAGGGCTCCGGTACTGGTGGGAAAAAGCGCCGCTGATTGACGGCAACCAATACGATGCAATTGCCGACTTCCATAGAAATAGATATATGGGCCCGAGGAGCTTTGTAGATGATATGTTAACCGAGTGTTACCTTGATATTCAGAAGGGCCCCTGGCAGGTAAAACTGGGTAAACAGATCGTTATCTGGGGCCAGAATGACGTCGGCCGGGTAGCAGACGTGGTTAACCCTTTAAAACTGGTCCACGGCGTGCCTGGAGTGGATACCTGGGAAGAAGTAAAACGGGGACTCTGGATGATCAGGGCATTCTACCAGTCAAATCTTCCGGGAAATCTTCTTTTTGAAGTTATCTTTGATCCCGGCGACCACAAAGCTGCCGACACTATGGGCTATGCAGGTACTCACTGGGGAGAACCTTATTCCCACTCGGGATTAGCTCAAGCTTCAGGGTTTAACGAATCAGGTATTGTTAACTACATGGCGGAGGGAATGCAAAGAGCGAATCCATCCTGGGACATTGATGAAACCTATTCCTTTGGCGGCCGTATAATGGGCCAGACCGGAAACTTTAACTGGTCAGTCCTTATCTGGAACAGGTTGATGGACCTTCCCCTTGTAAGATCAGATAAATTGATGGGATATGGAGCAACATGGGCAGCTGCCCAGATGTCAGACCCCTTTCAAGCCCCAAGTTTTGATAACGTGGATGAGGTTTTTGATTATAAACGATTCACCACCATCGGCGGAACCGTGATGACAGAATGGCCATGGCTGCACTATACAACCTGGGATCTTGAATGGTTCTATGAGATCAACTCACCCCTCAACCAATCTCCGACTGGAGATCAAATGGATATTATGTTACTTCGAGGAGATGGTACCCATTATCCCATGACACGAAAAGACATCTTCGGCTTTTCACTCAAAGTCGGTGATCGGTTCCGAATGCCTGATTTTATGAACAATATGCTTGGCACCACCAAAAAGGTTGACTGGACCTTTACCTATTTCTTTGAAAAGGTCTTAGGCCACAATGAATATCTGGTAATCAACGACAGATATCATAAGCAACGGGACAGCGTAGCAGACGGTATGTCCTTCTGGTGTAAGGTTGAACTGTTCAACTCGGCATTTGCTTTTGTCAATATTTCAAGCTACTATTTGAAGACCAGTGGCCAAATGCATGTACCAACGTTAGTATACTACTTTCCAATCTCTGTCTTAAATGGCGGATTAAGAGCAACTGTTGGTGTCAAAATTTATCTGCGCCAGGAACATGACGCTGTATTTACCAACTATGACAAAAAAGACAGTATAATTATGAGATTAAGCTATGAATTCTAATTAGAATCAAAAAATATAATTTGCAAAAGGAGGTTAATAAATGATGGTAAGTAAAGTAAAAATGAAACTGCTCATAACCGCAGCAATGATTGCCTTTGTAATGGCACCTGCTCTTGTCATGGCAGTTGAAATGGGCACCGCCTACACTGCAGAAGAACTGGCAAAAGTCAGGGCGTGGGAGAAAACATGGGCCGGTAAAAAAATAGACCAGACAAATGTGGACCAGATTGGTCAGTATCTTCCAGAGCCCTATCTGGGAATATATAAAGAACCTCAGAAATGGGGAGCACCGCCTGAAGGTTTTTATTTCACCATTGTTCCGTACAGAACAATTCAGGAGACCAAAGGTTTTATTGAGGCCACTGAAAAATACAATTCTCAGGTTAAAGTAGATGAAAATGGTATCATAACAAATTTAGCTGAAATCGCCGGAAGACCATTTTTAGAACCCAAAACTGGTCTTGAGATCATGTGGAATTTTGAGCTCAACAACCATGGTGATACTTACAATTATAGAAAATATACACCCAACATAAATCCCAAAACCCGTACGGAACGTATGGCAGATCAGGAATACTGGGAGTTCTACTTTATTAACCGTACAGAACTTGACCCCAAACCGGCACTGCCTGCAAAACAGAACAAAAAAGCATTTCGTCGCGGCATGTTTATGAGCATGTTTCTTCCTGCTGAGTTCTTAAACACCCGCATGTATACCTTAAGACCAATCGACCAGACTAAACAAGACGTCACCTATCTCTGGTATAACCAGTTCAGAAGAATAAGACGTCTTTCTACCAACCAGAGAACAGATTCAATTGACGGATCAGACCTTATCTATGATGATGAGTATCTGTGGGATGGTCAGGTCACCAGAAACAACTACACCTTTAAAGGTAAGAAAGACCTGCTTTGCAGCAGAAACGAATCACTGGTCGGAACGACCCGTACTGCTGGACAGGGTATGCTTAACGGACATAAATTTGAGCGCTGCAACCTGCTGGTGGTAGATGCAATAAACAAAGATCCTAACTATATTTATTCGAAGAGAGTATTGTACCTAGATCCTGAAACCTATCTGGTCATGTGGACAGATATTTATGATGAGAAGGGACGTTACTGGAAATGTTTTGGAAACTTTACCCGTCCGGTCAAAACAGAAACCGGTGCCATGAAACCTTCAATTGTAGGTACCGTGTTTAATGATTTCCAGAGAACACACTCCGGACTTGCTGATCAGGAAAGAATCCAGGCCCCTAAGGTCAGCCTGCCATTAAGTGAAAAGATGTTTACCATTAGTTATCTGCAAAAAACTTACTAAGCCCCCCCTTCTTGGCAAAGGGCCTGCTTATTTTTTTAGACACAAAGCAGGTCCTTTGCTTTATCTACCATATATTCTCATTTTAAAAGAAATTTCTCTTTTTTTGAGAATGAAAAAACAAAGCAAAAACAAATATTTAGCTTTTAATCTCAAAAAATTTGAATTTTAAATTGCTTTTTAAAAATATAAAAGATCTGCATAAGCCTCAAATACTTGGAATTCCTTAATGTTTTATTTTTTATTTTTTGGCATGTATTTTGTATTAAATAACTTATAATAGTTATTATTAATTATAATAAATAAATAATAAAATGAATTATGCTCTAGATATATGGAAAATTATTAAAAAACTTTCTCCATTTTCTCTTTCTCTTGTTCTCCATATAGTTATTCTTTTAATTTTCAGTTATATAAGCTGGTACTCACCTTCCCATAAAGAAAACGATTTTCCTGCCTCTATCTCTCTACAAGGCAAAAAAAACGATGAGCTCCATTTTCAGGACAAAGACCAGCTTGACAGCTTCAAGGCAACAGACAACATGGTATACCCCTTACCTGAAATCGAATACCAGGATGTTCTTCCTGAAATCAAGTTCTATCCGGAACCAAAAATAAAAAACGAACTGGACTTTATCGGCGTTGAAGCAATGGATCGTAAATGGCTTCAACCATCAACAGGCAGACAACCCCTTTACACCGGGGAAGAAAAGCTTGCGGGTTCATTCAGCAGGCATATACAGATCCTTCGTGAAGGAGGTCTTGACATTGTTTTTGTTTTTGATTCCACCAGCAGCATGGCTGGATTTTTAAGACAGGTCAAATTTAAAATCAGAAATCTGGTAGAAACTTTCAAACAACTTGTCCCAACAGCAAGAATAGGAATGGTAACTTACCGAGATATTGGCGAAGATTTTGTAACCAGAAGCCACAAACTCACACATGGAACAAAATCACTTCGAGAATTTCTGGATGAAATATACCCTGTAGGAGGAGGAGACAGGGAGGAAGCTGTTGATGAAGCCTTCAGAGTCGTTATTGAAGAATTTAACTGGAAAAAGAAATCAAAAAAAATCATTCTTTTAATTGGTGACGCTCCGCCCCATGCACTGGACATGGAAAAAACAATTATACTTATAAATAAGTTTAAGAATAAAATGCATGGTACCGTATCGACCCTGGATACAAGCCCCAGAACTTTTAGCCCGCTAGAGGGTGGTATAGACAGTAAAGTAATTAATGAATTTAAAATAATTGCAGAAATCGGTAACGGTGAAAGCTCTCGTTTAATAAACGAAGAAAAAGTTATCAGGCAGATGGTTACTCTTGTATTTGGATCAAGATGGGAGTCCTGCCTTGATGAGTTCATGAAAAATCTTTAATTAATATAATTAACTTCAAATATTTAAGATAAAGGAGGTACTTTAATGGGCCAAAAAACAGTCATAAACATAGTTATTGTTTTCTTTTTTTTCATAACCCTTCTAGCACCCGCTTTCCCTGTAACAGCACAGGAAGAAAACGGCACAGAAAGCGTTATCACTGAAGTACAGGCAGAATCTGAAAGTTTAACAGCTAATAACAAAAAAGGTATGAGTCTTTTTGAGCTTATAAAAAAGGGGGGCATTGTAGGGTTTATGATTATTCTTCTCTCTTTTGTTGCTGTGGCCCTGGTAATCGATTACTCCCTGACAATCAGAAGATCAAAGCTTGCACCGCCAAAAGATATTGCCGTACTTAAAAAACTCATTCAGGACAAAAAATTCAGCGAAATAAAAAAACTTGATCAGGAGAAAACATCTTTTTTGTCTCATGTTGTCATCGCTGGATTAAAGGAGACTAACCTCGGCTATCAGACCATGATCAAAGCAATGGAGGATGCAAGCGAATCGTTAAGTGCCGGCATTGCCAGAAAAATAGAACATTTAAATGTTATAGGCAACATCTCACCTATGATGGGACTGCTTGGAACTGTTATCGGTATGCTTCGATGCTTTAATGAAATATCTCAGGCCACCGGAGCAATTGAGCCCAAACAGCTTGCAGGCGGAATTTTTGAAGCCCTGATAACAACCTGCATGGGTCTTATTGTTGCAATCCCATCGCTCTATTTTTATGCGCTTTTTCGAAACAGAGTTGATGAGATTACAGGAGAAGCTTCTCTTACTGCAGAAGAGATTGTTACCTCTTTTAAACCGGAAAGCCTTAAGGAATAACCATGCGTGCCTATCGTAAAAGAGAATGGTCATCACTTGCGATCAACATGACACCGCTGATAGATGTGGTTTTTTTAATTATCATTTTTTTCATTATGATGATGACCTTTTCTGATGTCGTTATCAGAAAAGTAACTTTGCCAAAGGCCGACAAATCAACAGAGCTAAGACAGAACATCATAAAACGTGTAGTAATAACTGTAAAATCAGAAAAGGTGGTCTTTGTAAACAGAAAAAAAGTCGATCTTTACGAACTTGAAGCGCATCTAAAGAACGTACTTCCCAATCCACGTAAAAGTACTGTTCAACTCCGTGGTGATGAAAACCTTCCTTATGATACCATTCAGAAGGTTATGGAAAAGATAGCTCTTGCCGGTATAACTTTAATTGAATTTTCAACCAAAAAAGATGAATCTACTCCTCTAAAAAGAGAAAAACAGCATGAAACTGCCCATTAGGTCAGGAAATAAAAACATAGATTTTAACGTCAGAATGACCCCTTTAATTGATGTCATTTTTCTACTGATGATCTTTTTCATCATGACCATACGGTTTGTTGAACCTGAGGGTATACTTGAAAACAGACTTCCAGAAAAAGCCGGGCAAGGTATTACTGATCAGAAAAATGACTGGGAAGTTGTCCGCATCAAGATAAAATTAGTCCGGGACGGAAATAAGTTTAAGATATATCTGCAGGAAAGAGCTCTTAACAGTTATGAGGACTTGCTTTCTTATCTTGAGCTCCTCCCGGAAAAAATACTTATTGTTATTGAACCTGACTTGACTGTTCCTTATAAATACGTAATCGGTATTTACAACACCTGTCTAAAATCTGAAAAAACAAACATCGTCTTTACTGTTGCACAGGATTAAACTCAAAAAATACAAGAGGTGAACTAAAAATAATGATTACACGTTCTTACTTTTTTAATCATCCTGCTCTAAGCATCGTTATATTAATTATCTTATTATGTTCTCCTGATCAGGTAAACGCTTCATCTCTTTCAGGGGCTGTAAAAGGACTCGAAATAAATCATATTAGTACTTTCAGCGAAATGAAAACCGCGCTTTTACTTCTTCAGACTTCACACTTTGAAACAATAAAAAAAGATATTCCGAACTTAAAACTGCAGCAGCTTATTATTGAAAAATCAGGAGATGGTGTCAGCAGAATAGTCTATTTGTTCCAAGTATCAAAGCAGTCAAATAAAACAAAAAAAGAAACCGCTTCCAAACTGTTTGCTTTAAACAATAAAATAATAAGCAGTATTTTAGAAACAACCCGCCAGAAAGTCGAGCATCTTCAGGAAACTAGGTTAGACGATATCAAAGACACAACAGCCTTTTTTACTTCTACTGAATGGCAGCAGCTGCAATATATTATCTCACTTTCAAGCTACTGGTTAAGCTGGAATTCATACTACTGGTGCACCCTTTTACCCGACCAGGAGAACTGTTCAATCAAAATGCTTCCTCAGGCAGTTAAAGGTTTCTCCCGCTCATTTATTGATTTCAGGGAAGAGTCTATAATAACAAGAAGCCTTTTTGGACGCGCCTTGTGCTATAAACAGATGCGAAAATATGACAAAGCCATACAGGACATAAATTCTGTAATAAAAAGGATAAATCCCAACGATAATCTTTATTTTAGAGTCAGGTATGAAAAAATCCTTATAAGTTATCTTTCAGGTAATTTTGAATCAGCCATAATGCAGCTGAATAATTTCCAGGAGGAATCAACCATGAGAAAGATCACTGCTGATTTTAATGTCGGAATCAGCAAATTAAAAATAAAAATTAATCTCGCACTCCTTAACGCCAACGATGAAAAAGATAAAAGAAAATTAAAAGAACTCTATTATAATATTCTCAACGATTTAAAACTGCTGACAGAACTTGATGAGGATGCATCGGGAGAGCTCTACAACTTCGTAAAAGATAACATTGACCTGTTTGGCTCACTTTCAAATTCAAGACTTGGCCCGGTCGGAAGTCTTGCTGTCGCAGACGGAAACTTCAACAACAAGAACTATGAAAAAGCAATCACTCAATACAGAAATCTTTATGAGGCAAAAAACAACCTGATTAAAAAACGAAAAGACGACCTCTCTTTTAGAATTGGATATTCTTTTTGTCAAATGGGTGACTGGAATGAAGCGCTTAAAATATTTACAACATTTTTAAAAAATTATCCTTCTTCCAATCTTCTGGACAAATCTGCATGTACCTACTATTTTGCAGCATCAAACAGTTACAAAGAAACCCCCACAAAAAAAACCTATGGTAAATATATTAATGCTATAAAGATCTATCTTGAACACTGTTCTGACCCGGAAAACAAAAGCGAAGCCCATTTCCAACTTGGCAAATATTATCTGGAAGAAGATGACAAGCTTAAAGCTGCAGGAGAATTTTTAAAGGTCGAAAAGAAATCGCAAAATTATATACAGGCCCGTTATTATGTGGTCAGATCAAATATTGATATCCTTGAAAGGTACAACAACAAAAACCTTTCACAATCAAAAAAGGCTATTAAACTTTACAGAGAGACAACTGCCCAGCTTGAAGAATTCAGAACTCTTTTTAATACACAAAAAAACATTGGCAAAACCAATGAATTAGAATTGCATTCAGCCATACTGCTTGCCAAACTCTATATTTACGGTCCGGAAAAAACATTAAGAAAAGGTCTTAAAGCCCTTGCAGGACTGGAAACGCGTTTTTCAAAAAAGAATAACAAAACTCTTTTTATATCCGCTGTAAAACTTAAAATGGAGTGCTATCGTAAACTAAATATGTTTATTGAAGCCAAAGAAGAAATAATTAAACTTACAAAACCTGCAGACCTGGACTTTCACACATGGTCACTTATAAATGAATTTGGAAACGGGTTTTACAATACCTCGGTAGCATTACGCAATGAAAACAAAATTGAATTTGCAGACAAACATGCAGAACTTGCTATTATGATTTATCAAAAACTTTCTTTAGCTGCTGCAAACAACACATCATATAACAATTACAATATTCCTATCCAGCTCAGACTGGCTGAACTTTACCGAGATATCAATAAAACAGAAACGGCAAAAAAAATATACCTGGATAATCTTAAACAAAACCCGGACTCTGCTGATGCAATATACAACCTTGGTCTCATAAGTGAACAACAAGGCCAATGGGAAGAGGCCCTTAAAACATGGCGGAAATTCTCAGATGGTGTAAAGAACGGGAGCCATTACTGGTATGAATCAAGATATCATACTGCAAAAGCACTTTATAAACTCGGCCAAATAAAAAATGCGTGTGAAATCCTTAGCATGACTATTATTCTTCATCCAGAGTTAAGAGACAATGAATTCAAAATAGAATTTATGAAATTAAAGAACAATATCTGCAGCAACTTAAAAATTAGTGATTAAAAACATAAACACAACAAAGAGAATATGATGACTTACAAAAATCCCGGTTTTATTATTATTTTAGCATTCTATTTATTTACAGGCTGCACCGGCGGACTCATATACACCGGTAACGGAACATTAATGAATCAAAAAGAATTTCTTCGTCATCAGCAAGAGTATGCCCCATATAAACAGGCAGATACCATTGAGGGATATAATGAGTTTATCTCCAGATATCCCGGCAATATCTTTGTTAAGCGTGCTCAGGATCAAACTAAGCGCCTGGAGTTTGAACCTTACAGAAAAGAAAATACAATTGAAAGCTACCTTGAATTCAAGATCTTATATCCAGAAAATCCTTTTACAGAAACAGCCAATGACCGGATTGAACAGACCGAAATCAAGAGATATGAAAAGATGGACACTATCAAGGGCTACAGGGAGTTCTTGAAAAAATATCCGAACAGCATTTTTTCAATCCTTCCCAAAAAACGTCTTCAGGAGCTGGAGTTCAGAAAACTAGGCAAAAATGTTGAGGAAAATTATAATTTTGATCTTCTTCTGTATCGTCTCAAGGCAAAAAGAATTAAAAGTAAACTCAAAACAGAAGGTAGAAATGACCTCAGTAATTTTGTTATGTTTGCTTCCTTTTTAGAAAAGGATAATAAAAAATATTTCAACACTTATCTAATCTTTCCAAGACAATCATCTCTTCCTGATATTTCTGACAACAAAACAGCTACAGAATATTTTACCCGAATAATTTCTCCCTTAACCAGCCACCTGAATAATAAGTTCGGTGCCAAACATAAAATAGAAGGTTTCAGTTTCGACGTCTCGTATTCTCCCCATATTTTTTACGGAGACAGAAAAGTTCTTTTTAAAACTTTATTCTCGTTAAAAGACACGGCATCTTTTGCGCAAAAGAAAATAAGTTTAACAAAGCTTTTGGCAAAGTCAAAAATCATACTGCCTGAAAAAGAAAAGAAAGTTACGGCGGACAGCTCTCTTAAAAAGAGTGGAACTAAAAAGAATGTTTCTGTACAAATTCCAAAAGACGGTCTTAAAATAATGACCATGGTAAACAACAGAGACAAGGGAACAGATCATATTCTATCCCGCTCTTTTAAAACCGTTCTCAACACAGGAAAAGAGCAGCAACGAAAGACAATTGAAAAAAGGGTTAATCTCAAAGGCAAAAAAGGATTTACCCATAAGGTCGTTATTCGTAATCTTATTAAATTTAAATACACAGTTACAGATAAAAGTACAATTGCGTCCATGGCCTGGCATTATAACAATGGTAAAATTGCCAGGTGGGAAAAATACAGAAGAAAGGACCCTGTAAGGATAAGAAGCAATAAAATTTGGACACCTCCTCAAGAGACATATTTTTGCTACAATGATATTGAGATTGGTATTTCAGATGAAAAACATAAATTTCTAATGATAGAAGCGCTTGAAAATGAAAAATATTATGTTGTTAAAAGTGTCCCCATAAAAAACAATCTTAAATACAGCAAAAGAATAAGCTGGATAGACCCACTAAACTTAACAACTGCAAAATATGAGTATTATGATAAAAATAATGTCCTATGGCAGACCATAAAAGTTGAATGGCAAAACAAGTTTGACGTTTGGTTCTGGAAAAAGGCAGAAATAGTGAATGTTCGAACCGGAAACAAAACTCTTATTTCAGTTGGCGACGTAAGAGTTAACCTTGGTCTACCTGCTCAGGATTTTATGTTAGGTGCTCTAAGGAAATTTGAATGAAAAATCGATGCGGATGGGTAACAGATGACCCGCTGTATATAGAATACCACGACAAAGAATGGGGAGTGCCCGTTCATGATGACAGACTTCTCTTTGAATTCTTAATTCTGGAAGGCGCTCAGGCAGGACTGAGCTGGATAACAGTCCTGAAAAAAAGGGAGAATTACAGAAAGGCTTTTAACAATTTCAACCCGGAAAAAATAGCAAAATACGGCCCGGCTAAGATAGACAGCCTGCTTTTAAACCCCGGAATAATAAGAAACCGTCTAAAAATTAAATCCGCAGTAAAAAACGCAAAAGCATTTCTAGAGATACAAAAACAGTTTAATAGTTTTGATAATTTTATCTGGCAATTTATAAATCACAAACCAATGATAAATTGCTGGAAAAGTAACAAAGAAGTCCCCGTAACAACTCCTGAGGCTAAACGAATGAGTTTAATCCTGCAAAAGCTGGGGTTCAATTTCCTAGGACCTACGATCTGCTACTCTTTTATGCAGGCTGTCGGAATGGTCAACGATCACATAACATCCTGCTTCAGACACAAAGAGATATAAGAATAGGAATTTCCAAATCATTTGGAAATTCCTATAAGATCAATTCAATCATTCTACTGTCTTACAACTTTCTTTGCCTGGGGACCTTTCTGTCCCTGCTCTACCTCAATAGAAACCTTTTCACCTTCATTTAAAGTACGGTATCCTTCAGTTTCAATCGCACTGAAATGAACAAAAATATCTCCCTGCTCTTCTGTTTCAATAAAACCATAACCCTTTTTTGCGTCAAACCATTTAACTGTACCGTCTGTCATGTCTTTCTTGCTCCTCTTTTAAATGTTAGTACTGCGCGTAAGGAGGCTACTTTGACTGTTTACTTGAAACCGGGTAGCAAAAAATACAAAAACAATTTCAAATGCATAACAAAGTAACAACCAGACTTACATACTTAAACAACAGGTAAAACAGTATACCTGGCTATATTTTTGGACTTTATATACTTTAGAAATAAAATGCAAGTTTTTTTATATTATTTCACTACTAAAATACAAATTTAGTGTATTATGTATACAGGTTAAACCGTATTGACAAAAATCATTCATAATTATAATTACACTCGCTTTAAGCCTAATAATGATGTAATTTTATTCTTCAAAATTGAGAATTTATTAAATATTTAGCAAATATTATTTAAATGTGATAACCAGATAGTATACAAACAAATTTGGAGGCATAATGCTTGACAATAAACTATCTGCTAAAAATTTCAGCATATCTAACCTTGGGAAACCTGAAAAAAACTCTCCTTTAATAAAACAAAAAGAACTTTTTGTGAACAACAAACAAAAAATAACCTATTCTGCAGATGTTGAAGAGATCCATTCTTTTATTAAACAGGGAAAGAAGCTTCCCTGTTTTGAAATAGCAGGTCCCAGAAAAAAGATCTTTTTTAACTCTGAAAAAATAAACGTCGCCATAGTAACCTGCGGTGGACTTTGTCCCGGTATAAACGATGTAATCAGGGCAATTGTTTACGAGTCATACTCAAGATATAAAGTAAAAAAAGTCTATGGCTTCAGATACGGCTATCAGGGAATGGTTAAAAAAAACAATATTAAACCCATTATTTTAGATACGGACATGGTAAATGAGATCCATGAAAAGGGCGGAACCATGCTTGGGTCATCACGCGGCTCTCAAAACAAGGGTGAGATGGTTGACTATCTGCAGGAACTTAAAATTTCCGTTCTATTTGCCATCGGCGGAGACGGAACCCTTCGCGGGGCATCAGATATTGCGTCAAAAATAAAAGAAAGAAATCTGGATATTTCAGTAATTGGCATACCAAAAACAATCGATAATGATATTTCTTATATTGAGCAGACCTTTGGATTTGAGACAGCAGTTGAAGAAGCGCGGGCAACAATTCAGTCCGCACACATCGAATCAAAAGGTGCTGAAAATGGAGTTGGGCTTGTAAAGCTGATGGGAAGAGATTCCGGTTTTATCGCGGCACAGGCCACTCTTGCAAATGCTGATGTGAATTTCTGTCTTATCCCCGAGGTGCCTTTTACCCTTAAGGGCAAAAACGGTCTTTTCCCCCTTTTAAAAAAACGTCTGATAAAACGGAAACACGCAGTTATTGTAGTCGCAGAAGGAGCAGGACAGGATCTTATTGAAAAAGAGCAGGAACTAATGAGAGAAAGAAGAAAGGATGCTTCAGGAAACATCCTCAACAAAGATATTGGTGTGTTCTTAAAAGACAAGATTACATTATATTTTAAAGATAACGGATTCCCTGCAACCATAAAATATATTGACCCCAGCTATATAATCAGAAGTAAACAGGCAAACGCAAATGATTCTATATTCTGCCTTCAAATCGGTCAGAATGCTGTTCATGCAGGAATGGCGGGAAAAACAGATATGCTGATCAGCTATTGGAACCATAACTACACACACGTTCCGATAAAACTTGCCACTTCAAGTAGAAAGAAAATCGACCCAAAGGAAAGACTGTGGAGAACAGTGCTTTCAATGACTGATAATTATAAATAGCATATACAAAGAAATCCCCAATCACAAAAAAATAACAGAGGGTTTTATTTCTCTTCAAGCCCAAACAGACTGTTTATTAATCTGATAATTACGTTAAGTATTCTTTTAAAAATACCGGGATTTATCAAGGCCGCAAGACGGGCCCTGGCATCTTCAAGCTCATCACCCGAAAAATCCTTTCGTGCTACATTTTCTTCGATTTCAAGCTCAAGCTTTTCAAGTTCCGATATTTTATCCCGCACCACAACATCAATAGATTTCCATCCCAAAACCTTTGCAGACTCTATCCTTCTGTGGCCTGCAATAAGCTCATTATTTTTGGTTACGACTACCGGATTCATAAGACCATGCTTGCGCAGACTATCAATCAAAGACGTTAAATCACCAAGATCTTTTCTTATTCTTTTTTTAATCTTTATCTCTTCAATAAGCAGCTGCATGATTTTTCTCCAAAAACAGTTTCTATACTTTGAGCAATATAAAATAAATGAATGCAGGTGTCAACCTCACACAATCAGCCAGGACGGCTTATGCTTTTAAAATATTTCAGGATAATTAAATGGGAAAAAGGTATGCTCACAAGTGAGGCTTAGATCTTAAATAGAAATACGGTATGGCAACAGTTTGATTTAACATGTCTCCCAACTGAAATCAGAGGACAAAAAAATATCGAGTTTAACTACCGGGAGAGTTCAGCTTTTATGACACCCTTAAATATCAGAAACTATAAACCATCGTTTCATGATCATTCAGGCTGTCCTCTGCATGATCATGCTCTATTTTATATCTGAATTCACTCTCATCACGAGAATCAAAGTCAGCATCCAAATTACATTCAGCAGCTATTTCTGCAGAACGGTCACTGTCTATCCAAGCATAATCTTCAGGACTTTCAATTAAAGCACATGCCATAAAAATCAGTACGATAAGTATTTGTTTCATTATAGCCTCCCTTGTCTGCCTACTACATATTGTAGTATATATTTTACAATATTCAACATGTTGTGTTATTTTTTTAATAATTCCGGATAATATATCTTTTTAAATTATCTAAACAAATAATAACCGCTCTGTTTGTCAAATAAGGTCAAAATAGCGACAATTTTTTCAAGAAATTGTTGCTATTCATCAGATTAAATTGTTATATATTGATAATATTTTTATTGTTTTCTTCTTTTTTAATAAGTTCACTAGAAACAAATTGGGCTATTAAAATAAAAATATTCAATTTACATGCCAAAAATATGAAGTAATGATGAGTACTTACTTTATGCTGCAAGAATAACCTTAATCAGGAGAAAAATATGTCCCGCGGAGACCAGCTCGGAAGGCAATGGCAGATCATACAGACTCTTCTTTCCGCGAAAAGAGGGAGGTCCGCTTTAGAGCTGTCTGAAGAGCTTGAATGCAACCTGCGCACAATTTACCGTGATCTTGAAGCCCTTCAGATTGCGGGATTTCCTATCTGCAATGAAAGAGAAGAAGGAAAAAATCTCTGGTCACTTTTAGACACAGTTAAACAGAGCATTCCCATCCCCTTTACCCTGACTGAACTGATGGCCATATATTTCAGCCGCGACCTGGTCAAGACACTTCAGGACACAGTGTTTTATGATTCCCTTGAATCTCTTTTTAAAAAGATCAAAACAACGCTTCCGCCGGACTCAGAAGAATTTTTGAAAAATGTTCAGAATACACTTTATGTAAGCCAGAAACAGTACAAGGAGTACGGCAAATCAAAAGGAAGCATAAACACGGTAAATGACGCGGCCATCAGGAAAAGATCCATTGAGATAAACTATTATTCAATGAGCAATAAAAAAGAGAGTGTCCGTAAAGTCGACCCGTACAGAATCTGGTTTTTTAACGGGACCTTCTATTTAATCGCGTACTGTCACCAGCGTAAAGAGACCCGGATCTTTGCTCTTAATCGAATAAAAACAGTAAGCATGACAGATGAAAGTTTTACTGTGCCCGATGACTTTGATCTGGAAGATTTCATGAAGCCCAGCTTCGGCATATTCAAGGGAAAGCCGGAGAAAGTCAGGATATGGTTTGATTCAAATGCTGCAGGCTATATTAGTGAGAAAGTCTGGCACGAAACCCAGAATATTATAAAAGAAGATAACGGCTCCATCATCTTTGAAGCAGAAATCGCAATAACAGAAGAAATAAAAACGTGGGTCTTAAGCTGGGGCTCAAAAGCTGCAGTACTTAAACCCGCTTCTTTAAAAAAAGAGCTCAAAGCTGAAATAGAAAAGATGGCTGGGAAATATTAAAAAAGAGATTCATCTTTTACCTCTTTCAAAAAATTCCCGGACTATTTCTCCGGTTTATTGGCACTAAAAAACGAAACCAACCCGTGGACATGGTCAACTTTACGAACATCTGTAAAACCGGCCTGTTCCATTAGTTCCGGCAAGAGACCATTCAAATTATCTTCCAATTCCTTTTGGATAAGAAAATAACGTGCACCCCAGCCCATTATCCAGCCCCAGGCAGTTGTTGGACGATCTATATCCGCGGTAAGCAAACAACCCCCGGGTTTTAAGACCCTTAACATTTCACTAAAGGTCAATTTTTTAAGTTCATGATCAATATGATGCGTAAACATGGAATTTACAACCATATCAAACTGACTGCATTCAAAGTCAAGGGCTTCTGAAATTCCCACGGCAAATTTAGCATTACTCTTTGCTTCAGAAGCTTTTGATCTTGCCAGATCAATCATTTTTGGCGCAGCATCAATTCCAATCACCTCACCCGGGGGAGAAAGATATCTGTCAATTAACAAAGTCAAGCTGCCTGTACCGCACCCCACATCGAGAATACAATCTGCCGGAGAAATAGACATATGTTTTATGCTCAGTTCCCTGAACCGTCTCTCCCGGCCAAACGAAAGATTCTCAATGATTGGATCATACAGCCATGCAACATGATTCAGGTCACGCCCTCTGGTTTTGGGATAATGTTTTTTTTCCATTATTTTTTATAAAGATTTACTGAGTTGATGTGTTTTGATTTCAGGTAATAAAACATATGTAAATTGAAAATAAATGTCAACAAACATCTAGCCCGGATTATTTATCAGTTGCTGTAACGAGGCACCGAAAGCCCTGTGTTTAATGGGCAGTTGGAGCCATTTTGACTCGCAGGCATAGTTACATTATGTTGAGAATCAAAATGATGAAACGTCCTTTAAACACAAGGCGCTTCAAGCCGCAGTAGATCACTGATGAATAATGAGGGCTAAACACAAGCAGAAATTCTTACCACTTTTGTGTAAGCAACTAGCATAACAGCTTTTAAAACAACCTGAATTTATATCTGGTTTTCTTTTGTTTCTCATTTTATAATACGCCTTAACTCTCAAGATTAGCAGCCATATCAAAAAATGAATACTGCAGGGCTAAAATATTATATTTTATAAAAACATCTGCAGTAATTGGAGTGCCGTATGAAAGTCGGGATTATTCAGCTCACCTCAGTTTTAGACCCGGAAATAAATATACACAAAATCAAAAAATATCTGATCAAGGCAAAAAAACAAAAACTAAAAACAGTTTTTCTACCGGAGTGTTTTTATTCCATGGGTGATGGGAAAAAAGCAACTCCATTTCTTGTTAAAACAGGAAACACGCATTACAAAAGCATTCAAGGCCTGGCAAAAAAATACGGGCTGTATCTGATAGGCGGGTCTGCAGCAACAAAAGCAAACGGCGAAGTACTCAACCGGACATACAGCTTTGATCCAACAGGAAAAAAGCTACCCCATTATGACAAGATGAACCTGTTTTCAATTTATGCTTCGTCCTCAAAAAAGAAAAACCTGATCAATGAAAAAAACATCTACGCCCCGGGAATTAAACCACAGATGATCAAACTGGAAAATTGGAAGATCGGTCTGTCTATCTGCTTTGATTTAAGATTTCCGGAACTTTTCAGGCATTACGCAAAAAAAGGCTCCAACATCCTGAGCGTCAGTTCGGCCTTTACTGTGCCCACCGGAAAGGCACACTGGCACAGCCTTTTAAGAGCCCGTGCAATAGAAAACCAATCCTTTGTTCTCGCGGCAGCACAGTGGGGGACACATAATAAAAACATCTCTACCTTTGGTCATTCCCTTATCATTGATCCCTGGGGAAAAATACTCGCAGATGCGGAAGAAGGTGAAAAACTGATAACAGCAATACTTGACTTTAAGCTGCTAAAAAAAATAAGGTCTAGACTCAATTCGCTTCCAAAAAGTTAATAATACATAGAGGTAAAATTAAGCAGACTTTCCAGCATAAATTGAAAATCACTCTGAGAGACAAGGATAGTTCTAGATATTTATTTTACTGATTTATAAGCAGGTTCTACAGAACATCCGCCGCTGTAACTCACACCCTTATCAACAATAGCCGCACGCCAGGCCTTTCTGCCGGTGCTTTTAGATACATATATAATAGCGCCGATTATATATGTATGCCCCGCTTTTGCATTAAGCGACATGGATGTTAATGGCTTCGAATCAAAAAAACCACCCTTGGAGGAAACTTTTATTTTATGCAGACCCGGAAGGATTTCCAGTTTGTCCGGATATTGCCATACCTGAAAGATATTTCCCCCGCTGAAAACAGACGAAGTCTCACCATCAACACTGTAAACATTCAACCCGCCGGATATCATCAATAGAGCCGTTTCTGATTCATTCTGGTCATGAAGTATATGTATTCGATTTTGGCTACAGCCGGCGAAAAAAACGAAAAGAAAAAAAATCGGGAGTAATAAATGTTTTTTCATATAACAGAATCTCTTAACTACTTTTTAAAAAATGCCGCAATTTTTTGTTATCTTCCTGAATAAGGCTTAATCATAACATCGACTTCGGGCTGTGTTTTAATATCCGGATGATCAACTCCAGCAACAGACAAACAATTATCTATTTTTGCTTCAAGATCAAAGATCACTTTTTCAACCTCTTTAAGGGACTTGAGATTTTCAACGCCTCCGGCCAGGACAGAAACAATGCTCTTGAGGTTCTTAATGAGAGGTTGCATATCCTTTGCTTTTTTCCTGGAACACGTTGTAACAAGAAGAGATGTCTTTCTTGACAGCACATCAAATGTTTTAAAACCCATTGCTGATATGCCGCCAACAAGCTTGTTAAGTTTTTTAATAAGCTCAAGAAACTTTTCATTTTCTATCTTTTTTGGAACGTCGACCTTTATTAATGAATTTCCAAGCTTTTTCAGATCATCTAAAAGATCAAGAGCTTCAGTCAAAAAAGCAGATGAGAGCTCTTCGTCAAGTATGAGGGCTTCAGACATTTCAATTTTATCCGCATTTTCAGCCTCAATGAATCCCACACTAAGATCAATCAATTTTTCCTCTGCCAAATCTTTGAAGCTATCTGATAATTTATCAGAACCTTCTTTAATGTGAACTTCTTCAAAACCCACCAGAAACATGCAAAAATCAATTTTCTTTTCGATTTCGGGAAACCTTTTTATAAACACGCCGATTTTGTCCTTCTGGGCAAAACATTCTCTAAATATTGAAACCACGACATTCAAATTACTTATGAAAACATGAACCGACTTCCCTTTGTTTTCAATACAAGTTGAAGCAATAAGAGCTGTTTTTCTAACAAGAGAAGCATATCTGACACAGCCCAAAGCTGAAAGACTGGCCAGTATAGATCCTATTTTCTGGATTAAAAACCAAAGGTCTGTCAGGCTGTCCTGACTGGGAATTTTGACATTTTTCAGATTATCTTGAAGATCTTTTATCTCATTAAGGGTCTTTTCCAGCTCATCTATAAAATAGGTTAAAATCACGGTTATGTTATTAATCTTCAATATTACCACCCATTTTTATTATTATATTCATGAAATATTTGAGTTTAAGAAACACCTATCACAAACAAAACACATGGTTCAATTTATTTTATTTATAAAATACATGTAATAGTTAATGCTAAATGCTACTGTATAAACAGTGGGAAATTTAAGCATTATTAATTTAATATAGTATTTTATAGATACATACAAATCAAGATAAAATCAAATAAAATCTTCGGAGGAATACTAGGAGGCTGTCCGAGAATAATTATCAAATTATTATTTCAAGCAATCAGCGTAAGAAATTTTTATAAATTCAATTATGAAAAAAGTTTTATTAGCTTGTAACTATCTGTAATTCCAATAATTT
>Ga0307988_1000143_pt1 | contig 56577 bp, 44 predicted proteins | sample EllFjometagen183_FD_203166 | JGI IMG/M metagenome (GOLD analysis project Ga0307988, IMG submission 203166) | Marine microbial communities from Ellis Fjord, Antarctic Ocean - #183 | ecosystem: Environmental > Aquatic > Marine > Unclassified | place: Southern Ocean | collected 2014-10-08 | reverse complement strand
AAATTAGTATTCAGGACACAACGGCGTTCCTCGCTTCACTGCGGTACGCCGACTACATTAAGGTGTGCCAAAACTAATATTCACTCGTTACCAACTAGGGTCGTGAAATTAGTATTCAGGGCACAACAGCGTTCCTCGCTTCACTGCGGTACGCCGATAGGAGGGGCATAACAAATGAAAAAGTTTTTAAGTATTATCGCAATCTTTATTTCAATCTCAATGCTGGTATCTTGTGGAACAAAAAATGTTGGAGAAACTAATACTCCGGAACCTACAGATAACCCGGTTCAATCGAGCGTACCTTCAGAAACTCCATTAGTATCTACGGAGCCATCTCCAACAGCTACACCTGAAATCACACCAGAACCAACTGCTGAACCAAGTCCTACAGCAGAGCCTACACCTGAGCCCACTTTAGAACCTACGACTGAACCGACACCCATTCCTACTATTATACCAACACAGACACCAATACCGGGATCTACTGAGCCTAAAGATGTTCCTGTTGTTAAAGGCATATATTTATCAGAGGGAAATGTTGCTGACCGTACAAAACTAGATAAATGGATAAAATTCGCAAATGAAACTGAAGTTAATGCTTTTGTTATAAATGTAAAAAATGATTTAGGATATATTGTTTATGATTCTCAAAATGAAACTGCAAAAGCCGCCGGTGCTATTGTGCCTGCATTTAATGTAAAAGAGCTTGTAGATGAACTTCACTCAAATGGTATCTATGCAATTGCAAGGGTAGTATGCTTTAAAGATGAGATCATGGGTTCAACAAAACCAGAGTGGACACTTACAAAAACTGACGGAACCCCGTATAAAGAAACCACATACAGTTCCTCAACCACGTGGATGAGTATAGCAAATGAAGATGCAGGTAAATATCTGGTAGAGATTGCCCGTGAGGTTTTAGATAAAGGGTTTGATGAAGTACAGTTTGACTATGTGCGTTTCCCAGGTAATGGTCATGAAATAGATTACAGCAATTTAGCAGAGACTAGAGAATATTATGTGCATAGATTTATTACATACGCAGCGTCTGTTCTTTCTGATCATGTTATTTCAGCTGACATTTTTGGTATTACATGCATAGAAAGTTATGATGCAGGTGGAATCGGACAGACAATATCAATTTTTAATGACAATATTGATGTTATCTCTCCAATGATTTATCCATCACATTATGCAAACTCATCAACACTAACAATGGGTAATGGTATAGGTTCAATAATAAATGGCAATCTATATGAGAAACCCGATCTTGACCCATATGGCGTTGTTTATGATACTCTCGCAGTTGCTGCAGATAAAATTTCCAAGATAGAGGGATATAAAGCAACAATGCGTCCATATCTTCAGGGATTTACGGCAACATATCTTCCCACCGATTATTGGACTGAATATGGTGCAGAAAAATTTCAGGAACAAATTCAAGCGGTTTATGATGCAGGATATAACTCATGGATATTCTGGGATTCAAGCCCATCCTATCCAAAGTCATATTTTGGACCACCGGAATAGTAAAGGAAATTTATGAAAAAGCAATTTGGTATTATATTTGATATGGATGGTGTATTAGTAGATTCCGAAGACGCCATGAAAACTACTTCTATAGAATCTTTAAGACGATTTGGTATAAATCCTCAAAAAGATGATTTTGTTGAGTTTACCGGTATGGGAGAGGATGCATTCATTGGTGGAGTAGCCAAAAAGCATGGTCTTGAATACAATACGGAAATGAAAGATTATGCATATATGATGTATGTTGAAAAGGCACGGGAGCTTGTTTATGTGTATCCCGGTGTCAAAGATGTCATATCATCGGTAAAGCAAAAAGGTTGCAAGATAGCTGTTGCATCTGCTGCAGACCTTGTAAAAGTAAAAACTAACCTTGCATGTATAGGGATTGAAGAAGGTTTTTTCAATGCATTTGTTACAGGAAGCGATGTAAAAAACAAAAAACCTGATCCTGAAATCTTTCTAAAAGCTGCAAATGATATAGGAGTAGCTCCTGAAAACTGCATGGTTTTAGAAGATGCAAAAAGTGGTATTGCTGCAGCTAAGTCAGCCGGAATGTCCTGTATTGGTATAACAACAGCATTTTCTCATGATGAATTAACTGCTACCAAAGCTGATTTTGTAGTAGAAGATATAAAAGAAGCTCTTATTAAAATTAACGAATGGATTGACTCAAAAAGCTAAAAAATATAAATTTTGATATATTACTGACTTGTGTTATGATATGCGGGCCTAATTGTGAGGATAGCAGATAAACTAACTTATCTATATATAACAAATAAGCAAAAAAGAATAAAGGAAATAATAATGGACAAAAAGAAATTTACGGAGATGAAAATATCTGAAAAGATACTCCAGGCAATAGAGGATATCGGGTTTGAGGAAGCTACGGCCGTTCAGACCGCATGCATACCCCTTATAATGGAAGGTAAAGATGTAACAGGTCATTCTAAAACCGGAACAGGAAAAACAATTGCTTTTGGTATACCGGCAATTGAAATGATAGACTCTAAAAACAAACTACCTCAGGTACTGGTTCTATGCCCAACCAGAGAGCTGGCTATACAGGCCTCCGGAGAAATCAGAAAATTAACCAAGTATATAGAAGGTGTAAAAATAGTCCCGATTTATGGTGGACAGCCAATTGACAGACAGATCAAAGCGATAAAACAAGGCGCTCAGATAGTTATAGGAACACCGGGCAGGGTCATGGACCACATGCGTAGAAAAACTGTTAATTTTGGTGAACTCAAAATGATAGTTCTCGATGAAGCTGATGAAATGCTAAACATGGGTTTCCGAGATGATATCGAAACAATTCTTAAAGGAGTTCCTGAAAAGAGACAGACAGTATTGTTTTCAGCTACAATGCCTACAGCAATTATGGATATTACTTATTATTATCAGGTAGATCCTGAGTATGTACAGATTATTCACAATACATTGACTGTTCCTGAAATTGACCAGTTTTATCTTGAAGTATCTTATGGTAGAAAACCAGAAGCACTTGGAAGTATTCTTGATATTCATGATCCTAAGCAAAGTCTTGTTTTTTGTAATACAAAAAGAATGGTTGATGAATTGGTAAGTCAGATGCAGCAAAGAGGCTATACGGCAGAAGGCTTGCATGGCGGAATGCGTCAGCCAGTACGAGACAGAGTCATGAATGGTTTCAGAGACGGAAGAATTGATATTCTAGTAGCAACCGATGTAGCTGCCAGGGGTATTGATGTAGATGATATAGAGATGGTTGTTAATTATGACATTCCCCAGGATGAGGAATATTATGTTCACCGTATCGGAAGAACAGCCAGAGCAGGCAGAACCGGACAGGCATTTACTTTTGTATCTGATCATAAACAACTTAAAGAACTTGAAGAAATTCAGCGATATACAAATGTTGATATAGAATTTATGAAGACACCATCAGGAACAAATGCAAATGCAGCACTTAATAATAAGATGGCGGCTAAAATAAAGAGAATCGTTGATGAAGGTAATCTTGAAGGTTATATGAAAATTATCGACAAACTGATGGAAGATGATTACTCATCCGTAGATATTGCAGCAGCAATGTTTAAAATAACTATGGATAAGGAACTTGCTCCTGAACCAAAGTTCAGTGAAAAAGACCTTGAGAATACCGGTGGAGAATCCGGCATGGTAAGATTTTTCATAAGTGCCGGTAAAGATCAGGGAATCCGCCCCGGAGATATAGTAGGAGCGATTGCAGGTGAATCTGGAATCCATGGATCAATGATTGGTGCAATCAGAATTCAGGATAAAAGTACTTTTGTTGATATTCCTCTTGAATGTGCACTTGAAGTTCTTAACACTATGCATGATTCAAAAATTAAGGGTAAGAAAGTAAAACTGATTCCGGCAAAAGCTGACCAGAAAGCAGAAACCGGAAATCAAGATAAAGCAGCTGGCGACAGACCAAAAAGGAATTACTCAAAAGGTCCGCAGAAGAACCGCAAAAATTACAAACGTAAACCATCTCCAAAAATGTAGAATTACAAATTCAATAAGCTTTACCAAAAGATTTGTTGATCAGGAATCAAAAAGGACGCTAATGCGTCCTTTTTCAATTGAGTTTTTTATTTTGCTTTATTAAATTCCTTTAATGTTAATTATGCGCTTAGTTGGTGACCATGCAGTAAAGTAGACTGTGAAAGACTTAGGTACTTCAGGGTATGAGCCTCTTAAGGCGGTGTGATAATTGGTTTCTCCGAATGCACCGTCTATTTCTATAGTATCAAGAACTTTAACGTATTTGAATTTCCCATATCTGAGCATTATATGCTGGCCTTCAACTGCCTTAAATTCAGCTTGTGCCGAATCAAAGAAACCGCCGGCTTCAAAAATCATTTCAAGCTTACATGGTAGATTTTCAACTCCCATTGAGTCAATTACCAGTTGGACACCATCATCAGAAGGAAGAATATCAATATTTACTTCAAAAACCTGCATATTTGCGGTTTCACGATGGTCTTTATTGGTATGGCCGCCCTTGGTTGGATGGTCAGGACGTCCAAGCGGACGCACATATCCCCAGTCACTTCTGTAGTGAAGTCTATATCCGCCGTCAATTTTTACAAGTGAATCAGGGGTAAAACGACCTTCTGTACCAAAGTATGAAGCTGCAAATCTAAAACCAACTTGATTACGACCTTTTTGGAATTTACAGAACATTGGGCTGTCACCCATGACTGTTGTTATGACATCATCTTTACGTTTTCTGACAATATTAGAATCTTTATAAAATTCTTCAAATTCAGTCCAGTCATAAACTTCTTTTTCAAGTTCGTTATTACGAAGGAAATCCATAAGCATGTATCGGGCTATGCATTTGGGGATTGTTCCTGAATTTAAAGGGCCACTGTCTTTTGCATAATCATTAACCATATTGAACAGATGGTCAGCCATGTATGCAAAGTGTTTGTTTTTGAGATAATGAGCTGTCATCAGGTAGTTTTCATAATATCTCATTGGATACATTTTCATACTAATATCCTGACGATGTGAATTCATAGTGCAAATAGTATCATCAGGTTCAAGATAGGTAAACATCATATAGAGATTGCGCTGAGCAGCTTCAAGCAACTCCCATTTACCAAGTTCTTCTGCCATGATTATCATGCCGTCATTATTTACTTTATTATATACTCCAGCAGAACGTTCAGTCCATTCACCGTCTTCGTTACAGTCGATACCTTCTTTTAAATAAAGGTCAATTTCATCAAGGAACTCTTTGTTCCCCAGTTCGTTGTAACAAAGAGCCAATGCTGACGCTATTACCCACCTGTGGTTTGGTGTATGGAATCCGCCGGTCATCATTCCCTGGGCACCTCTTGTGATATATGTGAGAAACTTTTCCTCAAGAGCATCCTCTTCGGGAGTGTGTTGATTATACTTTTTAACAACTCGAAAAGCAGGTACGAAATTCTGCAGGGTAAAACCCATAGTTGCAGCACAGTGGAAATTTGTCGCAATCAAATCAATTGTGCCATCTGCGTTCTGCTTTTTCAAAATAAAATCCATTGCAAGATTTGCAGTATTAAGAAGGCGTTCGTCTCTGTGGTATGCAGAATCTTCGTTATAATACAGCACTGATAAGCTTGCAGCATTGCCAGGGCCTTGTGAATGCTCAGTAAAACCCGTTGTCATATCAGGAAATCCACCATATTCGGGGTCCATTACATCGCGGCACTGACGTTTAAGGAGTGATTCCACGCCTCTGTCGGCGTATTTCAACAATCGTTTATAATGACTTTTCATTTTTAACCCCCCAAGGTTATAATAATTTAAATTTCAGGTGTGTGTTGCCACTTTTCGCCATTTTTTTTACTTTGAATGATAGTCTATACAGATTTTCTCCCCAGTGTTTTTTATGAAATTGGTCTTCAAGAGAAATTGTTTCATATTCAGGGGAAAGATTATCACAAAATTCTATAACAAGTTTTCTTTCGCCTGATGTTAGAACAACAGAATTTTCTGCTATTTCCGGTTTTAAAGGAGTCATCAGATTAAGGCAAATACTATCAGAAATTTCAACCAGTTCAAACGAGTCTTCGATTTTTATAATTGCTTTGATTTTGTTCATCGATACAGACCGCGTCCATTTGTTAATACCGGAATCCGCTGGATATGCATTCTGTATATCCATAGTTAAAGCTGACAATAGGGTCGTTTCGTTAAATGAGACATTACTGGCTTTGTAATTTTTTCCGCATAGCTGCTTAGACCCATTTACATTAGGAGTATTATGCCATAGTGAACAGTTTGACCAGATATCATACCGCTTAGGACTGAATGTTTTCTTTGTATAAACCATATTGCCTACATCAATTATAAATGGCATCCCATTTCCGTATATTATAAAATTCCCCACATCGTTGTGATTATGATTTTCAAGGTTATTACCACCTTTAGCAGCAAGAAATAATTCTCCGTTATCGGTATCAGCACGCAAAATGGTTACTTCAATGTCTTCAAGAAAAACACTTTTTTCAGGCACATATGGAGTTTTAAAATTTTTAATTTCATCAGTTACTATAAACTCTCTAATCGGACGGCCAAGACCAAACCTACCCAGTACAATTGTGGACAAGTCTATTGAATTTTGTTGTTGTGCGGCAAATGCCATAGAGTTTTTGTCATTAATAGACCGAGCGAATCTAAATATTAGTGCAGGATCAGTAACAGCTTTGGGTCCGGCATCTGCAAAATTAACATAAAAGCTATCTTTAATATGGGCATGATGTATGAATCTGCACATATTTTTTATTTTAGGCATATCGAATATATTAATTGCACCATCAGAGTATTCATGCAGGATTTCTAAACATTCAAACAATGAAGCTCCGGCGCGCCCCCAATAGCCAGGACCTTCATCACATCCGCCGTCTTCAGGGTAGTCATTGATATATTCATCAAGACTCTGAGCTATTTTATGTAAAATGTAATAAACTTCATGAGTGTTTTTTTCAGTAAGAAGCAAAGTTAACAGAACATTGGAATTAACCCATGGATTCCAGTTGTTCAATTGCTCAGTTCTGTCGCCCATAAAACCCATCCACCAGTAATCAGTATGATCTCTGTATGCTCTGATTATTCGTCGATCTAATTCATACTCAGCACGCCTGCTTATTTGAGGGGTGATTTCATCGAAAATGTTTTTGAAGAAATAGAGTGCAGTTGCAATAGAAGCACCTGTGTCTGCAGCCATTAAATCGATTATAGGTCTATCAATATCAGGAAGAGGCAAACGGTCATGCTTATAACCGCCAATACAATTATGTGCCGGGATTATCCAGGTAGTCTCTTCACACATCATCCAAATAATGTCTATCATGAAATCAATAAAGCGGCCTTTATTCTCAAATAATTCAGCCAATACTGATAAATTTAATGCATAGCGCCGAAGGTTATAGATTTCTTGATAATTTGTGCGATTTCCGGTTCTATGAAATTCCATAAAAACAGAAGCACTCAGCACGGGCATATCCATTACCAAATACACGTTTGCTTCTTCAATAATTTTCTCTTTATAGGTTGTTGATACCCCTTCCCAAAATGTTCGGTCATCAATAAGAGGGAATGGATTATAGGATTCCGGGAGAATATTTTTTAGCTTTTCAATTTGTTCTTTAAGCACGGTTTTCTCCTTCCGTCATAAGGTATCACATGACTTTAATCAAATCAATAGAAAATCCGGTTTAACACAGTATATCAGCTAATTTTAAAACGATAACCGGAGAGCAGTCTGTTGATAGGGTGAGCTGGCATATTTTGTTTTTTTATTGATAGGAAATGATAGGGGTGATAATATAGTAACTGGATATGGGGGTGTTTTAGTGAGTGAAAAAAGAAGAGGATATTTATGGTCTTTGATTCCAGCTGTTTTAGCAGTGGTGATGGCAGTAGGTGTTTTTTTGATTGGGAAGCCGGAAGAATTACTTTCCGGAGATTTTGCTATAGTAATACTTGCAATAGCCACAGGGTATTTAGTATTTGCTATATGGGCAATGAATTCTATTAATAAAAAAACACTCACAGAAAACACAGCAGGAAAAGGTGCTGGGATGGTAGTTGGTATTCTTATTTTTGCTCTTATAGTAAGAATTTATATTACTAGTATGATCAGCGGTTACCCGTCAGACATGAGTTGCTGGACAGCGTGGTCAAGTGCTGCCGGAAGTGATGGGCTTTTCCAGATCTACTCAAATATGTCATTTATAGATTATCCACCCGGATATATTTACATACTTCATATTATTGGCAGTATTGGCAAAATGACCGGTATCGAATGTGGTACCGAGACGTATGATCTTCTTTTGAAAATTCCTGCAATTATTTCAGATATTATAATGGGGTGGATGATTTACAGGCTTTGTTCAAAAAAGTTTATGCATAAACTTGGTCTGGTACTTGCATTTCTTTATGTGATGAATCCTCTTGTATTACTGGATTCAGCCGCATGGGGTCAGATAGATTCAATACTTACGCTTGCAGTTGCCGGATATCTCCTGGCACTGTATAAAGAAAATATTATCTGGGCAACATTGATTTTCATCGCAGGACTACTGATAAAACCTCAGATGATTTTCTTTGGACCTGTTTTGGCAGTTGTTTTTATACAATATATTATAAAAGCGGGATGGGTAAAGGCTATAAAAACCTTTTTAATAAGCTTGTTCAGCGGAGTTGCACTTTTTGCACTGGTGGTGTTCCCATTTACAGGAGATAAACCCTGGTATTGGATTTTTGAAAAATACATGGGCACAATTAACAGTTATGACTATATTACTTTAAATTCTGCAAATTTGTATGGATTGTTTGGATGGAATTGGATGCCTACCGACACTGTTAAATTCGGCCTGACACTTGAGACATGGGGGCTGATTGGGCTGATAGCAACTGTTGTAATTTATTTTGTAGCCGGATTTATTAACAGAGATAAAAAGAATATTTTTATGCTTACCGCAATGCTTATGACCGGAGTATATGCATTTGGTCTTAAAATGCATGAAAGATATCTGTTCCCGGTAATTGCTATTCTTCTAATAGCATATATTTATGATAACAAGAAGTCTATTCTAGCTAAATTCAGTATTTTAACTACAGCAGTATTTATAAATGTTGCACAGGTACTGGCAGTAATACACATACCGCCAGATGATTTGATATTTAAAATTTCATCGGGAGTTGTTGTTGGGACATATATTTGGATTGCAATTTATTGCTTCATTGAAGCGGTAAAATCAAACAAAGAGAGCAAAATAAATCACGCAGAAACTACTGATGATGTTATGAGTTTTTCACCACCGGAATAATTCTGTCTGCATAGTTTGTCAGTATGATGTTAATACCATCATCTAACCGTGATTCTATTTTTTGAGGATCATCTTCATAGAATAAATTGTTTAATAAACCATTTTTGGTTGCTTTTTTTACAATATCAGACGAATACACTTTAAAGTAATGTTGAACCCTATTACATTGATATTCCAATGCAATATCAACGATGTCCTTATCTTCTTTGAAACATTCAAGCATACAGCGATCAATTTCAGGAGCAAGCTTTAGGCACCAGGCCATTTCGTTTTCTTGTGCAGCAAAGTAGACTGTAGAGGAGATATCATACTTATTTATTAGTTTTTTGAGTTCTTTTATTACATAGCCCTCATATCCTGTTTCATAAACATGGATATTCATAATTATCCTGTTACCAAGTAATTCAAATATTTCTTCAGGAGTTGGAAACAGTATGTTTTTCCAGTTCATATATTCACCAGCGTTAAGACCGCGTATTTCATTATAAGTTAAATCTGAAACATTTCCAACGCCGTCAGATACACGATCAACAGTGCTGTCATGGCATACTATCATTTTATTGTCCTTGGTAAGGCGTATATCAAATTCAATTTCATCAGCTCCCAAAGCAAGGGCTGAAGAAAAGGCTACAAGTGTATTCTCAGGAACTAAGCCGGAGAGCCCTCTGTGTGCACAAACTTTTGGATAAGAGGCCATGTTTTTTGGTAGATTAACAGAGTTTTTTCTATATAGTGAAGGAATGCGAAATTTCTCTACGATTTCCCTTGAAGGCATTTTTCCAAGACCATGTGCCAATGGACGCATACGTTTTTCATGTGGGTCAATATCTACTGAGAAAAATCCTATTTCCTGCCCGGCGTTAAGAATAACCTCGCCAGATGGATTAACAACATAAGACATAGCTCCGTTTTTTGAATCTTTCCCCATTGAATATGAAGGTCTGATAAGAAATGCTCCGCTGTCCAGAGCCCGGCCCATTGCCTGCTTTATTAGGATTTCTGAGTCTTCTGACCGCTGATATGATGGGCATAGAATAATGTCCGGATATTCTGAGGAAAGCTGTTCAAAATATTCTGGGAAATATAGCTCAAAACACACTGCAAAAGTTATTTTTGCGCCCATTACATCAATATAAACAGGTTTATCGCCAGGAATTAAACCCATAGAATCTATTTCTGTATATGCCAGATGGGTTTTGTCATATTCGGAGATAATATCTCCGTTTGTGTCTATTACAAAAGTAGTATTTGTAAAACCATTTTTTCTCTCAAACAGCATGTTTGCTGAGATTACAATTCCGGTTTCTATTGCTGCGTTTTTTAGAGAATTTAAATATTCATCATTGTGCTTCCTGCAATGTGAAAAAATAGCATCAATATCACTTGCTGGCATCCCGGGACAGTTTGAACATTCGGGTAAAACCAGAAGTTCTGTGCCTTTAGGACAATCAAATGGGGCTGATTTAAATTGATCCATTACGAGTAAGGTTTCGTTATAATTAGCAGGATACTTGGTCTGGAGTAATGAAATTTTCAAAATTGTTCTCCCTTATAGGTATTTAACCTTGTAATCGTCCTTAGTGTCTTCTATGAGAATCCCAAGATCTTTTAGCATATCTCTTAGTTTATCAGATGCTGCAAAATCTTTAGTCTTACGGGCTTCGATTCTTTTATCTATAAGCTCCTGGATTTCAGGGGTTATTTCTACATCTATATCGCTTTGGAGAATACCAAGTACATCACCAAGTTCTCTAATTATTGCAGAAGCAGCACCTGCGGCTTCAGATGTTATTATAATTTCTTTAGAAAGTGCAGTATTCACTTCTTTCACTATATCAAAGATATCTGCAATGGCATCAGCTGTATTGAGATCATCATCCATATGTGAAATAAAATTGGCTTTGAGGTTTCCGATATTAGTCAGCAGCTGCTTTTCACCATCTTGAAGTTCAACAGTGCCTTTAATGTGTGCCAGATTTTTTAGTGACTCATATATTCTTGCAAGGCCGTTCCTTGATTGATCCATTAGTTTGTCTGAAAAGTTAACAGGACTTCTGTACTGTGCAGATAGAAGGAAGAAACGAATTTCTTCATAAGTATAAAGCTTTACAACATCTCTGACAGTAAAGAAATTTCCAAGAGATTTAGACATCTTTTCATTGTCCACATTTATAAAACCATTATGCAGCCAGTAGTTTACAAATGTTTTTCCTGTGGCAGATTCGCTTTGCGCAACCTCATTTTCATGATGTGGGAATAACAGATCTTTACCGCCACTGTGAATATCAATAGTATCTCCAAGGTGTTTCATAGACATTGCTGAGCATTCAATATGCCATCCGGGACGTCCTTTTCCCCATGGGCTTCCCCAAGAAGGTTCGCCGGGTTTTACAGATTTCCACAGTGCAAAATCAGCAGGATTTTTCTTGCGTTCATCAGTTTTGACACGAGCTCCTGCCTCCAATTCGTCAAGTTTATGTCCTGATAGTTTTCCATAGCCTTCATATGCAGAGGTATCAAAGTAAACATCACCATCAACTTCATAAGCATAGCCGTTTGTCTGAATTTTTTTGATCAGTTTTATTATTTCACCGATACTTTCAGTTGCTTTAGGGTGTACATCAGCTTCAATTATATTGAGACCACGGGCATCTGTGAAATATTCATTGATGTTTTTATCGGCAAGTTCCTTTATAGTTACACCATCAGTATTAGCCTGTTTAATCATCCTGTCATCTATGTCAGTGAAATTCTGAACAAAGGTAACATCATAACCTCTGTAGATAAAATATCTTCGAAGGGTATCAAAAACAACAAAGTTTCGGGCGTTTCCTATATGGAAATAATTGTAGACTGTAGGACCACAGTTATACATCTTTACTTTATTATCTTCAATAGGTATGAAAGTCTCTTTTGTTCTACTTTTTGAATTGTATAGTTTCATAAATTCCTCTTTCCATTTTTAAAATAAAAAAGCCCCATGCTATATTGCATAGAGGCGGTATTATCGCGGTTCCACTCTAATTTGATCTCTTATTTGATAACGGTGGTTACACCGCGGTGGTATTTGGCCGCCGGGCTCAGAGGTGCACTTCACTGATTATATGCCGCGTCCACTTTCAGCCGATGGTGGACACTCTCTTGGGCGTTTAATCTGTTACTTTTCCTCGTCAAAGCATCTATTGTGGCTATGATTATAGCACCGAAAAAGGGATTGCGCAATTAATTAACTATAAAACATTGTACAACATATTTCTGACAGCATCGTAGTCTTTTGCATCTGTACTGAAAGGTTTGCCCAGTTCCGGATGGAAGTAACCTGTATCCGATAATTGTTTCAATGTTGTCTCTCCAAGCAGCAGTTGATAAATATCTTTGTTCGGACATACATTTTTTTGCTTGGCCAGTGTCATTAGTTCAAAGTCTTCAATACCACGAAGCAGGGCCTTATATCTTAGTGAAAGAAGAGGATGACCGCTGTTGCCGGGATAAACAAAATTCATATCACCTGTAAACCATCCGCCAGACCTAAAGACTAGATCTTTTCTTGGGTTTTCTGGCCAAACAGTATAGTTCCATCTCAAAAAACCATTAAGTTCAAAAAGAGAAGTCATTATTCCGATAAGTCTACTTTCCAAAAGATGGGATTGTAGAAATGTGTTAGGGAATGAAGGTTGGCAGCATACATACCAGCTTACTTGTTTGCCGTCACGTTCTATAAGATTTTCTTTTATGAAATCATAGTCAGCTGCAAGACATTTAAGTGATGGAGTGGCGTCACTCATAACACTGTCAAATTCTGTCGTGAAATCAGCCTTGTTTATTGCAATAGATAATTTAAAGTCAGGTGCTTCTTCTAAAATTATTTTTATTGTTCTGCGGTAAAGTTCAATGTCACCTGGTTCATCTGCTGTAATGCGAACTTTTTCCAACCAACCTTTTTTGATAAAGTGGTTGTAGAGAGAATGTATATAAAATCGAATTTCCGATTCTTTAGCCATGTAAGCATATGTGCCATCTGACTCATTATAGTATCTTATTCGAACTCCATCGGGGAAATCAGCGGCAACTTTACCAAAACCATTTTCTTTCGTCATCCAAATACCACAGAGGCCGAAAACTTCAATTTTTTTATCTATACCATATGAAAAACACATTTCGATATATCTGTCCATTACTGAGTAATCAAAAATGAAATTACCACTTTGGTCTTTGGTGGATAATACAAGACTATACTCAAAAAGGTCTGTGGGCTTGTCAAGATCATTGAATGTTCGTTGGCCTGACCATGGGATATCAGTAGCTATTACTGTAACTGCTTTTTGGCCAAGGCGGGCTAATGATTCAGTGTAGTTTTCAATTATATTAAAATGATTTTCACTAAAAAGGCGCACATCATGTTTGCGCGCAATATTTGAAAGATGTTGCCACAAGTCTAGATGCATTTCATAATTGACAGGGTCAGGTAGGGTTATATCTAAAACTTGAAGATTTATATTAAGTGATGTAATAAGGGATTCATTTTGGAATAGTTTTCTTTTATAAATATTTAGAGTTCCGCTATAAGTCCCAGGTGTTACTTCTGAACTGACAGGGGATTCGCACCAGAAATTTATAGTTTGGCCTGATTCAACATTAATATAATCGCGATTTTCTATACAGTCTGCCCTTAAGACCCCATCATCATCAGGCAAAAGGGTGACATTATTTACTGTAATAGAACCTATACCCTCAAGCCAGGCGGAAATTCTGTAAATAGATCTTCCCGGATATATTGTAAAAGCTGGTGAATCTGTCATACAGATAGTACAGGCTTCTTCACATTCAATCATCAGTTGGAATGCAGAAAAACTATTTTTAGTGATTTTTAGTGAAATCGACTTGTTTTCAAACAGGGTATCATCAGTGATGCCTGTAAACTTAAAACTTTCTTCTTTAAGACCGAATCTCATAATTAACTCCCAAATTTTATTGCATATATATCAGCATCTTTAAGTTCAAATCTAAGACGCACAGGTTTTCCTTCATATTGCCCGAGGGAAAGTCCAAAGTCAACTTTTTCAAAAATTTCATCTCCGTATATAATGGGTGATTCTGTAAGTTGTACACCAGATTCATCAAGCAAGCTGATTTTTATGTGTCCGGCAGCAGATGTAGAATAGTTTATATATAATGAATCGCCATTATAAGTGATAGGTTTTGTTGTGAATGAACCGCCTTCATAACCTGCATTTACCGAAGCAAATCCAAATTTTCTAATTGATAATCGCCTGATACCGTTCGTGTCAGTTCTATAATTTTCACTTATATACATTGAAAATTCTTTTTCGCTGGTTTCGATTATTCCAAGAGCAGTCATATTATTACGGTTTACCCAATTCCTGCGATCTAGCCCGGGGCGAACCCAGGCTTCCATAAATGTACGATTCCAGTTAATTCCGTCACGAGAGCTCATGAAAACTGCATCTGAAACACCATCCATATCAATATAGAAATCGCGTTTTCTGTCAGCTATAAATCTTTTTGGGAATGAAAGATAAAAATGTTCAGCTCCCGGACACTGAATGGTAGCATTTGTATAGAATTCTTCTTTATATGGAACATCATATTCATTGTTTATTGGTTCTGACCAGTTCAGAAAATCTTCTGACTCAAAACTTTTTATGGCGCGAACTCCATGATATGGTTCAGGATTTTCTAAGTGAGAATTGTCAAAATATCTTGCATAGCACTTATAAGACCCCGTGTTAGAGTCGAAAAAAGCAACATTCTGTGAATCAAACATTCCATCAGTTATAACTGGTTCATCACTGTAGCGTACCCAATCAACTCCATTATTCGAATAGAGTCCATAAAGTTTCCCCTTATTTATGCCGGTTCGTTCATGTCCACCTACTGCTTTATATTTCTTGGATACCGGAGTTCCGGGCTTAGTATCTAAAAATGACGTGAAATTATGGCATTCAGGAGAGTATTTGAGGATTATATTATTTCGCTTATTTCCTTCGAAAGTATGCATTCCCAGATTGGGCCGATGAAAATTGATTCCGTCTTCACTGAAGGCGTAACAAACCATGGCACGGCTTTCATCTTTTATACTTTCTGTGATACCCCTGTAATACATACGGATAATACCATCATCATCTAAAACAGTAATATATCCTGATGTTTCCGATTCCCACGGTTGATCAAAAGTTAGTACCTTTTCTTTTCGGACAGGATGGTTTAACTTTAATTCACACCCATCCATAATATCTATAATCTGTCGGTCTACAAACATTTCAATTCTGTTCCCAATATCCATTTTCTGCCCCCAATCGCAAATTCCCTTCAAGTATACCAAAAAATGACGATTTGTCCCTAGGGACAAATCGTCAAAAAACCACAAAAACACCCTAGGGACAAATCGCTATTTTTAGATTTAGTATAATTGTTGCTACTAGTACTAGTAAGAGTAGATAGAGATGTAAATAAAAAGGTGAAAAAACACCCTAGGGACAAATCGTCAAAAACACCCTAGAGACAGTTTGTGATTGAGGTATAATGGGAGTATGAAAAATAATGTGACGAAAATTTATAAGATTGTTTCGATGGTTGTACTGGGGTTATGTGTTTATGGATTGCTGCTACCGGTAATTTCGCCGGTTATGAATAAAATACTGCCACAGGTATGGACATGCCCGTTTTTACGTGTTACCGGTCATGATTGTCCTTTTTGTGGTATTACCAGGGGAGTTACAGACATGTATACATTGAATTTCGAGGGTGCAAGTGTTGTTTCAATGATAGCTTTCATGGTTATTTTATTAGAATCTGCTTTTAGAACAATGATCTTGCTAACAGTATCTGTAATGAAGGAAAAAACTGTTTTTAAAATAATAACAACTGATGTTGTTTTGCATACCATATTGGTAGTTCTTATAGCCATGTATGTTATAATGTTTTTAGTAAATAACTTCTAGGAGGGATTCCATTGGGCTTAACAGCACTAATACTTGGAGTAATAGCTGTAATACTGTCTCTAATACCATTTTGCAACTATATCGGATTGGTTCCGGCTATAATAGCAATCGTTTTTGGTGTAGTCTCACTCGCACAAAAAGAAAAAAACGACCTAAACCACAGTGCTATGGCTATAACCGGAATAGTTTTCGGAGCACTGGCGATAGTAATAAGTGTAATCTGGTCAATACTTTTCCTATTCTCATCAGGATATGTCAGATACTGAGAACGTGCTGCTTGCAGCGGTAAATTCACAATTTATACATTCCAATACAGCAGTTTACTATCTGTATCAAATTTTAATTCAAAATAATATTGAAGCAGATGTAAAATCATTCAGTATAAATGATGACAAGCATGATATATTAAGTGAAATTTTGGAAAGCAAACCCAAGGTGGTCTGCTTTTCTTGTTATATATGGAATATTAGCTATGTATATGATTTATGTAAAGCACTTAGAAGAATAGATAAAAAAATTAAGATAATTCTTGGGGGGCCAGAAGTAACCTATGAACCGGCTGAAGCATTTATACAAAGTGGGGCAGATTTACTAGTTCTTGGTGAAGGTGAAAGCGTGATTGTCAGTGCGGTTTTGGCTATGCTTAATGATGAGTGGCCAACTTGCCCAGGGTGCTATTATGAATCTGAGGGAACAATAATAAATACAGGAATAGCAGTTACAGATGAGCTAGGCAAGATACCTTCTCCTTTTACAGATTTCATGATGGAAAAAGAGCGTAATAAGCTTATTTATTATGAAGCTTCAAGAGGATGCCCCTTTAACTGCATATATTGTCTGTCTTCAGCGACTACCGGAGTGAGATATTTTCCGCTTGAGAGGATTTTCAGTGATCTAAACACAATACTTAGATATTCTTTGAAGGTGGTTAAATTTACCGATAGATCTTTCAATGCTAACCAAGTCAGAACACTGGAGATTCTTGATTTCCTTAAAAATGTAAAAACAGAAACATGTTTTCATTTGGAAATATTCCCTGCAGGGCTAACAGATAAGGTTACGGAAACCCTGGCGATAATGCCTAAAGGTAGAGTTCAATTGGAAGCAGGGATTCAATCGGTTAATCCAATTACGCTTGAAGCATCCGGGCGGATTCAAGATGCTATTAAGGCAATTTCGAATATGAAAAAACTAACGGGAAATGAAAATATGCATATTCATCTGGACCTTATTGCCGGACTTCCTTTTGAAGGGCTTGAATCTTTTGAGAATTCATTTAATAAAACCATTGATGCCAAACCCCATGTACTGCAGGTGGGATTTCTAAAATTATTAAAAGGAACTACAGCCCGTAATATTGAAGGGTATGAATATGAGGATTCGCCTCCTTATGAAGTGCTGGTAACCCCATGGCTGACTTTTATTGAACTTAGCGAAATTAAGCAGATTGAAAAGCTTATTGACTTATTCTATAATACTGGCCGATTCAGGACTTATCTTGCATATATGCATGAAAAAGCTGGTAATCCTTATCACGTTTATAAAGAATTGGCTTTATATTTAAATGAAAATAATTTTAGTTTAAAGGGTATATCTAAAAAAAATAAATACGCAGCTTTAGCTGGATTTGCAGATAAGGATTCTATAGCCATTGAACACCTTAGGTATGATTACATGACCTCTTACAGTTCAAAAGATATCCCTGAGTTTCTGGGAGAGACATTTTCGAAAGAAATGGTTTTTGAGCATTTGAAAAATGACGCCATTGTAAGAGAAGTGTTCGCAGAACAAGAAATAACCAGCCCAAAGAAACTATATAAAATGTGTAATGTAAGTCGCTTCAATTATGGAAAAGAGTCAGTGGTATTCTTTTTTAATTACAGTTGCAGAGATAAAGTTACAGATCTTTATTCAGCAATTCCCATACAAATTTAATATTTAGTATAAATTCAATAAAAAGTTTAATACCTGGTATAAAGACTAGACCTTTGTATTGCTGTAAAATAATGTCATTAACCGGATTCTTTCCAGGGAGGCTATTATGAACAACAAGGGTTATTCAACTGTTGAGACGGCTTTGACATTTCCTATATTTATATTGATGACAGTGGTCTTGCTATTTATTCTTATAATGTTCGTAAAGCCTTTTAAAGAGACCGATGAAGTTGAAAAACCCTTTATAGAGAGGGTGCATTTAACAGATTCAATTAAGAGGAAGGCGGAAATTGTTAATGACATATTTGAATAAGCATGGATCTGTAACAGTCTTTATGGGTATCATTATGCCGGTTATAATCGGTGCATGTGTATTGCTATCAGATGTTTGTCTATATGATTCAGGTAAGCAGATTATAGAAAATAGTGTTGATGCATCTGCTTACTCTATTCTTGGAAAGTATTCCGGTTATCTTCATGATAACTATGACCTATATGCCTTTTGTATGAGTGCTGAAACTGCAGAGGCAGTTGCAATTGAGAATATAAAAAAGAATCTTGGGGAAGCCGGAATTTTTGATTTTCAAATAGAAGATTTAGAAATTAGTTTATCTAAAGGCATTGCCAGCCCCGAGGTTTTAAATTCTATGTTGGATGATATTGCAACTGATGATGTCTATAGAAGTTTGATTGATGAGTTTTTGGAGAGGTTTGACATCCTGTCAGATATCACCGGTGTTGCGGAGATAATTACTCTTAAAATGAAGTTGGATAAATCCTATCAAAAAATTAAAGATAGTATGAATTGTCTAAAAAAAATAATTAATGGCGATGGTGACCTTAAATACTATGTAAATCTTGCCGGACTGGATTCGGAATTTGCAGAAGCGGTTATATTGTTCAATAAATACAGATTTGAATTAGCCGCTATTGATCAACAAATTACTGAATTAATTGAAGATATAAAAAGTGAGCCTAGTGAAAAAATTGGAATTAAAGTGCTTCTTGAAGAACAGGCAGGAGTTTTGCGGGAAAAAGCTTCTGATGTTTATAGCTCTTTTATTGAGGGTTTGGTTCAGGGACTAAAAGATGCTAATAAAGAAGCTATGAATCATATAAGAGATATAGTTTTAGAAAATGAAACCATTCATTTGCTTTCTGAAACAATAAAAAACAGAATAGAAAGAATTGATGAATGTCCTGAATACCTTAAAGAAATACTTTTTACATGCAGTGACCTTATAAGTGATATTGAGGAAGCTTTTGTAGAGCAGGTTTTTGAAGAAATCAGAATGGAACTTGATCGGAATATTTCCATGCTGTCAGAACTTGAAAACATATTTTCTGCAACGATAGAAGAGGGAGCCAGTGAAGATGAAGACGTCACTATTACAGGATATAATTCAGGAATTTCATTTATTTATGAAGAAAATAAAACTGCGGGCAAGGGCGAAGACCGAAGGGGTTTCTTTGAAGAGATTGGAAAGAGGGTGCTTGAAAAAAACCTGGGCAGTGATGTTAGAATCGCCGAGTATATAATACTTCCGTCAGATGGGATTGGAATAGATTCTTCAAATTTCGCAGCAACATCCCTTGGAAGCGAAACAAAATCCGGTGAAAATGAAATCAATAATCTATCGGATAAGATTATTGATATTGGGAGTAGTTTTCTTAGAAATATTGCGATAAATGAGTACATTAATCAGCACTTCGGAAATGAAAATTCTAATGATGACAGTAGAGTTTTAGGAAGTTATTTTAAAAACGAAGCAGAGTATATTCTTTGGGGGTCTGATAGCCAAAACAGTAATAACTTTTTTACTAAAGCAGCCATAATGTCAACTAGGTTTGCACTTGACACCATTCATGTATATTCAGATTCAAGTAAAATTGCTAAAGCCAATGCACTGGCGGCGGCAACTGCAGGATGGTGGACATTTGGAGCAGGAATTCCTGTGATGTCCAATCTTATTAAAATATCATGGGCTATTGCCGAGGCAGGTATTGATACTAAAAAACTTTGGGAAGGAGAACCTCTTGCGGTCATTAAGACCAAGGGAGACTGGATCACAGATATAGGAGTGGGAAACAATGGACTCTCATCACCTGCCTTTTTAAAGATGGATTATGAAGATTATCTGAGGTTTTTCTATATGTCAGTACCTTTGGATAAAAAACTAATGCGTATGCTTGATATTATTTCTCTAAATTCTCCAAGGAATTTTAACATTATGGAGGCATTTACTGAGGTAACTGTGAATGCAATTGTATCTTATAGAAGTTTAACCGGAGGAAGACATGAAGTTGAAATTTCTATCACGGAATCATATTAAAGGAATAGTAACAGTTGAAACTGCTATTTGCAGTGCGGTAATGATAATTCTTTTTTCTCTCTTTTTTACAATAACCGGTTATTGCAGAGCATACATGTCAGTTAAAGACTTTATTGACGACAAAGCACATGATACTGCTCTGCTTGGATATGTATTAGGATTTGATGTTCCGGGGATTATATCAACCACGGGATTTGAGAATGTGAAAAATGGCAGTGTGAAAAATTTAATGATTTTTTCTGAAAACTGGGGAGAAGAAGTAAAGTTGAATGCATCATACACTTATGCGTCTTTTATTGGAAACTTTAGAGTCTCAATGTGCTCGTGCTTTACAAAGTGGAGTGGTGACGCAGTCGATGAATGTGAATCAGTTTGGTTGCTTCCACCTGCAGAACGCGGAAAAGTAATCGAATCTATTTTTGGAGGCGGGTTACCGGAATTTTTTCCTGTAATAGATGCCTTTGACGAGATATCAGGTCATGCTGCATCTATTGTAAGTGCAGACACTACCCTTGATGTTTATGTAAGTGGAACAGAATTAAGAAATGTTATAGAAGAAAAAGCTGATGAGCTGGCTTCATTTGATTATGGGAAATATGAAGATATTGTTATAACAGGAAAAGATATAGATTCACGAGAATTGATACTGGTTATACCGGAAAACTCCTTGAATGAAAAACAGCAGATGGCTATAAATGAATGCATGGAGTATGTTTCAGATAAATCTATTGTTTTGTCTGTCAGACGATATCAAAAAGCCCCAAAAACTGTATCTGTACAACAACAGGAGCCATGGGCTGATATTGAATAGATTGACCAGATATGGTATAATTGCACTAGTTTTAAGGGGTTTATACACAATTTATAGGAGATTACATTTAACCATAAAACCCCGGCAAAGATAAAACCTATAATACACAAATGAAAAGGACATAGAAAATGGCAGATAAAAAAAATGCGTATAACAATGAGAGTATCTCTGCTCTCAAAGGTCCTGACAGGGTGCGTAAACGCCCATCAGTTATATTCGGTTCAGACGGACTGGAAGGTTGCCAACACACAGTATTTGAAATATTATCGAACTCTATTGACGAAGCCCGTGAGGGTTACGGCAATACGATTGATGTTGTGCGCCATAAAGACAAATCTATCACGGTGCATGATTATGCTCGAGGAATGCCTGTTGACTATAATAACAAAGAACGTAAATACAATTGGAAACTTGTTTATTGTGAGCTGTATGCTGGGGCAAAGTATGGTAATAATGACGGTGAAAATTATATGTTCAGCCTGGGATTAAATGGTCTTGGTTGTTGCGCTACACAGTATTCTGCTGAATACATGGATGTTGAAGTTTTCAGGGATGGTTACCAGTATAATCTTCACTTTGAAGAGGGTGTTAATAAAAACGGACTGGTTAAAAAGAAGAAAAAATATGTAAGCACGGGCACAATGACAAGATGGAAACCTGATCTGAAAGTTTTTACAGATATTGATATTCCACTGGAGTATTTTCAAGACTTGATTAAAAAGCAGGCTATTGTGAATAGTGGCTTGAAACTTCGGCTTCTTGATGAAGAAAGCGGACAGAAATTTGAGTACTATTATAAAGAAGGTGTAGAAGAATATCTTAGAGAAGTTACTAACGGATACAAGCTTACGGAGATTCATACTGCTGGTATAAGTACAAAAGGTAGAGACAGAGAAGACAAACCTGATTACAAATTGAAAATGTCTATGTCATTTTGTTTCTGCAACGAAGTGAATCTCATTGAATATTATCATAACTCGAGTTTTCTAGCACATGGTGGATCGCCGGACAGAGCTGTTAAAACTGCATTTACTTATGCTGTTGATAAGCTGCTTTCAGATAATAAAAAATACAACAGAGGAGAAAAGAAAATATCCTTTGCGGATATACAGGACAGTCTTGTACTTGTAAGTAATTCTTTCTCCACTGTGACCAGTTATGAAAACCAGACTAAAAAAGCTATTACAAATAAGTTCATAAGAGAAGCTATGACAGATTTCCTCAAACATGAACTGGAAATTTATTTCATAGAAAATAAACCTGAAGCACTTAAGATTATTGAGCAGATTATGGTTAATAAGAGGAGCAGGGAGTCTGCAGAGAAAACTCGGCTTAATATAAAGAAAAAACTTTCAAAAAATATAGATATGAATAACCGGGTTAAGAAATTTGTTGACTGCCGTTCTCGTAAGGTTGAAGAACGTGAACTGTACATAGTGGAAGGGGATTCCGCACTGGGGTCAGTAAAACTTGGCAGGGATTCGAATTTCCAGGCTATCATGCCTGTTCGTGGGAAAATACTCAACTGTCTCAAAGCGGATTACAACAGCATCTTTAAAAATGAAATTATTGTGGATCTCCTTAAAGTTATGGGTTGTGGTGTTGAAATTAAAACTAAACATAATAAAAATTTAAGTACTTTTGATATTGATAAACTCAAGTGGAACAGAATAGTAATATGCACGGATGCAGATGTAGATGGTTTTCATATTAGAACAATGATTCTTGCAATGATCTACAGACTTGCACCTACCTTGATTGATGAAGGTAAAGTTTTTATTGCTGAGTCGCCGCTATTTGAGATTACAGCTAAAGGGGAAGCATATTTTGCATATAATGAGGTCCAGAAAAATGAGATAATCAAGGAGCTTGAGGAAAAGGGAATCAAAATATCATCTATGCAGCGATCTAAAGGTTTGGGTGAAAATGAACCAGATATGATGTGGAGAACAACCATGAATCCCCAATCTCGTAAACTGATTCAGGTGTTGGCAGAGGATCCCCGTGACATGGAAGATAAATTTAATCTCTTACTCGGTGATAACCTAGCGGGCAGGAAAGCATATATTCAGGAAAACGGCTATAAATACCTAGAAATGGCAGATGTTAGCTAAGGAAAGGAAACGATGGACCAGAATAGTATTAAAAAACAAAAAATAACAGAGACTCTTGATGAGAATTTTATGCCATATGCAGTAAGTGTTATCGTTTCGAGAGCAATCCCCGGAATTGACGGGCTTAAACCTTCTCATAGAAAACTGCTTTACACTATGTACAAGATGGGTTTACTCCGTGGCACCCGTACCAAGTCAGCAAATGTCGTTGGTCAGACAATGAAACTAAATCCCCATGGTGACCAGGCAATATATGAGACGATGGTTAGAATGACCCGTGGTAATGAAGCGTTGCTTCATCCTTTTGTTGATTCCAAAGGGAATTTTGGTAAACAGTATTCAAAGGACATGAGATATGCAGCTTCAAGATATACAGAGGTAAAACTTAATGCTATCTGTAAAGAAATGTTTCGCGATATTGAGAAAAATGCGGTTGAATTTGCTGATAACTATGACGGAACAGTGAAGGAGCCTACCATGCTTCCTTCTTCCTATCCTAATGTTCTTATAAATGCATCACAGGGAATTGCCGTTGGTATGGCAAGTAATTTGTGTAGTTTTAACTTGGCTGAGGTTTGTGATACTGCAATAGCTTTAATAAAAGATTCAAAAGCAGATATTACCCAGACCCTTAAAGGTCCTGATTTTTCCACAGGAGGAGTGCTGCTGTATAACAAAGAGGAAATAGATGCTATTTATATTACTGGACGTGGTGGGTTTAAGGTACGAGGCAAGTATAATGTCGATAAAAAGAAAAAACATATTGAGATTACTGAGATTCCATATACCACAACATCAGAAGCTATCATTGATACTATCATCAGTATGGTTAAGAATAATAAGATTAAAGAAATCAAAGATGTCAGAGATGAGACTGATCTAAAAGGACTCAGAATTACCATTGATATCAGAGGCGGAACAGATATTAAAAAGCTTATGAATAAGCTTTTCTTGAAAACACCACTTCAGGATTCATTCAACTGTAACTTTAATTTATTGATTGAAGGCAAACCAATGGTGCTGGGAATTAAAGATATTCTGGCTAATTGGACTACTTTTCGAATCAACTGTATTAAAAAGCGACTTAATTATGATTTGGTAAAGAATAATGAACGCCTTCATCTTTTACTTGGTTTGGATAGAATCCTGATTGATATTGATGAGGCGATTCGGATAATACGTAATACTGAAAAAGAAGCGGGGGTTGTACCCAACCTGATGCAGGCATTTAGACTTGATGAAATACAGGCTGACTATATTGCGGAAATAAAGCTTCGTTATCTTAATAGAGAATATATTTTAAAGCGACTTGATGAAATCAAAGAGCTGAGACAGAAAATTGATGATATTGAGAACACTCTAAAAAGCAATGTGAAAATTAAAAAAATTATTATCAGTGAACTTGAGGAAGTAAGAGATAAATATGGTATACCAAGGCGAACAGAAATTCGTGCTATGGATGATGTTGATGATAAAAGTCTGGTTGAACAGATAGATGATTATAATTGCAAAATTTTCTTTACTAAGGAAAATTATATTAAAAAGATTCCACTGACTGCACTAAAAACCGATCCTGAACAGAAATTGAAGGATAGCGACCGTATAATACAGGAAATTTCAACCCGTAATAAAGCTGAGTTGATTATGTTCTCAAATAAAGCCAATGCATATAAGGTTAAACTTCATCAGCTACCCGAGAACAAGGCCTCTGATTTTGGTGTCTATCTGCCCGTATTTTTAGAATTACCTGAAGGAGAATCTATAGTTTATATTGTTATAACAGATGATTTTAAAGGCAACATGTTATATGGTTTTGAAAACGGAAAATTCGCTAAAGTGCCATTAAGTGTATATGAGACCAAAACTAACAGAAAATTACTGGCTAAAGCTTATAGTGATAAATCCGAATTGAAATACATAAGGTTATTAGCAGAAAATGAGTCTGTAGAAATAGCAGTTATAACAAAAGAAAAAAGAGCGTTAATATTCAATACAGATTTTGTGTCAGTTAAAACTACGAGAAGTACCCAGGGAGTAACTGTTATAAAAATAAAAGATGGAGATATAGTAACAGAAGTTGTGCCGGTTAAAAAATCCCGGTTGAAAGATCCGGACCAGTACAAACCTAATAATGTACCAGCAGTGGGTAAGCCGCTGACAAAGGCAGATTCACGGAGAAAACAAAAATCCCTTTTCGACATTTAGGATAGAAAAAAACCTTATGGCCTCGGTAAAACCGGGGCCTTTTATTTGAATAAATAAAATTATTTAATTATTCGACGGATAATTGGTTGGTTTCGAATTTTCATTCAACGGCAGTCTGATATAATATATATAGATAAGATTGAAGGGGTTAAAATGAAGTATAGAAAAATCAATGGATTGGATGTAAAGGCTTCCGTTCTAGGGTTCGGAGCAATGCGCCTGCCCGTCATTGACGGAGATTACTCTAAGATAAATGAAAAAGAGGCGATAGCCATGATACGCCATGCCATTGACAGTGGTATAAATTATGTGGATACAGCTTATCCTTATCATGGAGGAAAAGGAGAAACATTAGTGGGGAAAGCCCTGAAAGACGGGTACAGGGAAAAGGTTTTTCTTGCTACGAAACTTCCGGTTGGTAGATTGAAGGAAAAAGAAGATATGGAAAGGATATTCAATGAGCAGTTGAAAAAACTAGATGTTGAATATCTGGACTTTTACTTACTTCATGCTGTTAATAGGTTAAGTTGGCATAATAGTACAAAACTTGGAGTCCTGGAGTTTATGGATTCGTTGAAAAAGCAGGGGAAAGTACGTCAAATAGGATTCTCATTCCATGACTCACCAGAAGTATTTAAGGAAGTAGCCGATGCCTATGACTGGGATGTGGCGCAGCTTCAGTTCAATTATGCGGACACAAAGGTACAGGCCGGTATAGAAAGTTTTAATTACGCACACGAAAAAGGGTTTAATATAATTGTTATGGAGCCACTGAAGGGCGGGACGCTGGCGAACAATCTTTCTGATAATCTCAAAAAGCATTTTGAAGAAAAGGGCAGCGGAAGAAGCCCAGTGGAATGGGCATTCAGGTGGCTTTACAATTTCCCGGAAGTTAAAGTTATCTTAAGCGGAATGAGCACAATGGAGCAGCTAGAAGATAACCTCAGGATATTTGAAAATGCCGAACCAAGATGTATGGATACAGAAGAACTTAAGGTTATAGAAGGTGCGATGAAAATCCTGGATCAAAGCAGAGCTGTGCCATGTACCGACTGTAAATATTGCCTGCCGTGTCCCCATGGTGTCAGAATTCCTATGATGTTTAATCTATATAATACTTATACTGAATTCGGTAATAAGGAGAGGGCTTTGAAAACATACAAAGGTTGGCGCGAAAGGGAAGAAGGGAAATTCACGGCCGACCTATGCACCAGATGCGGAGTGTGCCTGGAAAAATGCCCTCAGTCCATAGAAATCCCCGACAGGTTGGAAGAACTGGACAATATTCTATACACTAAACAATAAAGAAATGTGCATGACATCCGTCGGATGATATGTACAAAAGAAAGGCCGGTTTCTAAGGAAACCGGCCTTTGATATTTATTTATTAGTCGTTCAGGACTTCTGTCTCATGTTCTTCAAGGAACTGGCTGGTGTATAGGTTATAATAGCGACCTTTATTTTTAATCAGGTCTGAGTGCGTTCCCTGCTCTACTATAATGCCTTTTTCAAGAACCAGAATCCTGTCCGCTTGCCGGATGGTCGATAACCTATGGGCAATAACGAAACTGGTTCTACCGGCAATAACCGTTGCAATGGCTTCTTGAATAATCCTCTCGGTATGAGTGTCAACTGATGAAGTAGCTTCATCTAGTATGAATATTGATGGGTCAGCTATAATAGCTCTTGCGATACATATTAGCTGCTTTTGTCCTGTGGACAATCCACCACCACCCTGAGAAACTACATGGTCATAACTCTTTTCAAAGCCAGCTATAAATTCATGAGCTTTAACAAGTTTTGCTACTTCTTCAACCTGTTCATCAGTGGAATCTAATTTCCCATACCTAATGTTTTCTCGAATGGTTCCGCTGAAAAGATGAGGAGTCTGTAGCATATAACCCAGGTTACCGTGTATGTACATCAATGGAATGTCTTTGTAATCATTTCCATCAATTAAAATTTGTCCCTCTGTGGGCTGATAAAACCTACAGGCAAGATTTGCTATTGTTGTTTTGCCGGATCCGGTTTCGCCAATTATAGCTATTGTTTCTCCGGGGATGACATCCAGATTAAAATTATCAAGAACCTTTTCTCCGTCTTTATATCGGAAGACTACTTCCTTGAATTGAATGCGCCCTTCTAGTTTTGGAACTTCATCAGATGGTTTAACCACACCATATTTTTCAATGACTGCATCTGAGTCTTTGATTTTAGCATCTGTTTCCAGGAGACTCATGATTCTTTCTCCTGCTGCCTGTGCAGACTGCATTTCAGCCATTATACTTGCTAAGTCATTAACAGGCATGAAAAACTGCACAGTGTATGCCATGAAGGCTGTCAGAGTACCAAGTGTCATTGTTGCCCCTAATACCATTATTCCGCCCTGCCATAATGCAAGAGATGTTCCCAAAGTACTTATTGCTGTAATGATGGGGAAAAACAGGGCTGAGTATATAGCCACTTTTATAGCACTAGAACGCAGTTTCATAGCCTTGTCATCAAATTCCTGTAGATTTCTTTCTTCTCTAACCAGTGTCTTTGTAGTTGTTGCGCCCTGAATTCCTTCATTAAACGATGAGATTATAATAGCGTTATTTTTCCGTGCCTCTCTGCTTGCCTTCAGTATAAGTTTCTGGAACTTGATTGAAACGAAAAGCAGCAGTGGTAGAACTAAGAGCACTATTAGAGCAATCTTTGCATTCAGTGTGAACATTATTACAGAAATCATCAGCAGCAAACTAATTGCCCATGTTACATCCACCAGTCCCCATGAGATTATTCCGGTCAGCCGCCTAGTATCTGAAGTCAGCCTGGCTACCAAATTTCCTACAGTATTATGATCATAGAATGTAAAGGACAGCTCCTGTAGCTTTGTAAATCCCTCTGTTCGTATGTCGTGGCTGATGTTTACCATGAGTTTTTCAGCCAGGAAAATCAGAAGAAAGATTGTGATTGCCTTTATTATAGAGAGTCCAAGATAAATTAGTATAAATACTGTCAGTGTCTCAGTGGTTTTTCCTATTACGAAATTATCAATGGCATATCTGGTCATAAGAGGCATAGCTGCATCTGTTCCGGCCAGAGTAACCATGACAGCTATCAGCAGCAAGCTGATTTTTCTGTAGCCTGCGATATATCTGAAGACTTTTTTCCATAGTTTCTTGTCAAAACCTTTTTTATATTCTTCGTTGTTGTCGTGCATGTCAGTCATAATTTCACCTCCCTACCTTTACGGATGTACTCAGATCCTCTTCAAGAGAATTCTGTATATCGAAGACTTCCTTGTATAGTCCGCCTTCATCAAGTAGCTGCGCATGGGTTCCGGACTGAGTTATCATTCCGTCCTCCATTACTAATATTTTGTCAGCCTGCATCAGTGTGCTGATTCTGTGAGATATAATGAAAGTTGTTGTATCGCTACATTGAACTTTCAGCTGTTCTCTTATATAAGCATCAGTTTCAACATCCACCGCGCTGAGTGAATCGTCAAATACCATTACCGGGTGGTTTTCAAGAAGCATTCTCGCTATTGCTACACGCTGCTTCTGCCCACCTGACAGTGTTACGCCTTTTTCTCCGACCATTGTGTCAAAGCCTTTTTCGAATTCAGTTATGACCTTGTACACCGATGCAATTTTTGTGACTCGCTCTATTTCCTCCATAGGCAAGTCCGGGTTGGCAATTGCCAGGTTTTCACGGATTGTCCTCGAGAAAAGGAAAGGTTCCTGTAGAACAATTCCCACATTCCTTCGAAGCCACTTCTTGTTTATATCTTTAAGCTCTACGCCATCAAGGGTTACTGAGCCACTATTGTAGTCAAACAATCTTACCAGCATATTTACTAAAGTGGATTTCCCGGATCCTGTTCCGCCGAGGATTGCTATAGTCTGACCCTGCTTAACTTCAAAAGACAGATCCTTAAGTACTGGATGCCCTTCTTCATATTCATAAGAAACATTCTCGAATTTGAGATTTCCTTTGATTTTTGGGGTCAGACCTGTGGATTCATCCTTGTCTTCGTTAAGTTCATCTAAAACTTCTTTGATTCTGGTTAAGGCAACACTAGCCCGTCCCATATCAGCCAGTACGCGCCCAAGGTGGCGAAGGGGCCATATCAGGTTTGATGTATAGTTCATGAAGGCATACAGAGTACCTACAGTGAGCAGTCCCTGAGCAGCCCAGAATGAACCAAGAATCAGTACAAAACCAATCTGAATGTCGCACATCATGTCTGAAGCAGCCCAGTACCATGACATCAATCTGGATATAACGAAATCTTTTGTTTTGAAGTCATGACTTGTGTCTACAAATTTCTGAATTTCATAATCCTGTCGTGCAAATGCTCTGACTATCCTCATACTGGACAGGTTTTCCTGTAATACAGTTGTCATTTTTCCCTCTGCTTCATCAGTGAGCTTAAATTTAGCCTTGATGAATCTATAGAAGAAGAATGCCGCCAGTGCCAGAAAAGGGGTAATTGAGAATGATATAAGAGTAAGCCTTACATTCAAGGTCAGCATTATACTTAGTGCAGAAACAACCATTGCAACCGCCCTGACCACCTGGAAGAACTGATTTGCCATAAATCTCCTCAGCGTCTCAAGGTCGCTGGTACACCTCTGTATGAGATCGCCGGTTTCAGCCTTCACATGGTAGCTGTAGGACAGATGCTGTATGTGATCGTACATAATTGTACGTACATTTTTTGCCATAATTTCTGAGGAAATGGCTACATTCTTTCTGTAGAAGTAGGACATAACGCCGCTAAGAATTGAAAGAGCGACTAGTATAACTCCCATCATCCACAGATTCTGAAGGAAATATGATTTACCCCCAATTCCTTCAAACCAACCCAGTAAAAACCCAGGTAGATCAGGAGGGGTGTCGCTTAACACAGAATCTATGGTAACTTTAATAATAAGTGGATTCAGCAGTGCTGTAGCTGTACTTGCGAAAATAAGTATTATTGCGGCACCATATGATGTAAGGGTGCCTTGCATAAATTTTAAAAGTAGTTTGAACTTTTTCACCTGGTACCTCCTCTCGATACAAAAATTGTTGGTTCGTATGCCTGGGATTTACCTATATTGAGACAAATAAAAACCACAGGCATTGTCCATACCTGCGGTCTGATTGCATTGCATAACAGTTATTTACTGCAGACCGGAGGCTGGAATATAGTAGAAGCTGCAAAATTCACAGGGTTCTTTCTCACGTTAATCATTATTCTTCCTCCTTCCTTTAAATTTTTTTAATTCGATGCTCATTATATCCAACGAGTCCGGGAGTGTCAATCGAAAACACATTACAGTTTTGTAACAAACCTTTTTGGAAAAACCCCCGGGGGGTTATTCCAAATTTTTACTTTTTATCGGGTTTTGATTTCCCCTTTTCTTTAGGCTTATCTTCTTCTTTTTTCTTTTCAGGTTCTCTTTTTTCAAAAAAAGTATCAATAAGTTTTTCAGCAAGGTTTTTTCTGCGCTCAGCCTGGACAACTAGTGTTAGAACTACCATAATCATAAAGGCATCATCTGATATTGCCCCAAGCTCATTATTTTTGTATAAGTCTGAAATAATATCATTTACACTTTTTTCAAATTGACTCAGCTCCCGAGACTCCATAGTTGTAAATAACTCATATAGCTCTTCGGTGGTTTTCCCAGTGTCAGTATGACTGTCAGCTAAGTTTATTATTGGTTTTACGAGTTTTGACATATCATTCACTGATAGAATCTGTTTCATATGATATATAAGTGTCAGCATCATAATATGATCTTTTTCATATTTCTTATTATTAGGAGGAAAAGTGAGATTAGCCTTGGTGTAATTATTTATCATTGTCTTGGTAAGAATTTTATCGCTTTCCTGACGCTTAAAACTATTAAGTTTTTTATCCATAAAAGTTGTGACCTGATCCATATATAGTGCTATATCAGGTATATCATCAGATTGAATACCTTTGTATGAAGTCAGTCCGTCAAGGAGCTTTCTTATTTTATTAATTTGTTCGTTCATATATATGTCCTCCGTAGCTACTATTATATATATGTTAAAGTCATGGCGCAATAGTTGTAACTACTATTGACAGCTAAGCAATACGAATATATAATAGCGACAAGCCGACAAGTAGTAAAGAAAACTACATCAAGCGGTTAGGAGAGACAGATGGATGGTAAAAAAGTAATGCTTTGTGGTGATTCTATATCTAAGGGAATAATTTATGACAGCATAGCAAATAAATACAGAAAATGTGAAGCGACGTTTGCAGGAATGCTGGATAAAATATTTAATACAAAAATTCTAAATATATCAAAGTTTGGGAATACGGTAGCTCGAGCTGAAAAAAAATTCTATAAAGCATTCAATGAAAATAAACCTGATATGGTTATCTTTGAACTGGGTGGTAACGACTGTGATTTTAACTGGGATGAAGTATCAATGAATCCAAGTGGAATACATGTACCCAAAACAGATATAAAAGAATTTGCCAATTCGCTTGAAACTATGACAGCTATGGTCAGGAAAGAGGGTAAGCGCCCAATACTAATGAATCTTGCTCCATTAGATCCAGATGCATATTTTAATTGGATATCACATAATGATGAAAAAAGAAAAGAAAGCATTCTTTCATGGCTTGGTAGCGTAAGCAAAATATATTGGTGGCAAGAACGCTATAACTCTGCAGTACAGGATGTTGCAAGAAAGCAAAATATTGAAATGATAGATGTTCGAAAAGAATTTTTAAAGAAATTTGATTTCAGAGACTGCCTTTGTGAAGACGGTATTCATCCCAATGACAAAGGACAGATTCTAATAGCCAAAGCTCTTGAAAACTATTTTAAAACAGCAGGTTAAATAGAAATCATCCATTTACCCTAAGGGTGTTTGGTCGTTTTCAACCAGTTACCCTGGGGGTGTTTTGTAGAATATGGAATATTTATATATAATTGGGATATGAGTGTTGATACGTCAGAATTTAATAAAAGAATATATGAACTGGTGTTGCTGATTCCAAAGGGAAAAGTAGCCACATATGGACAATTGGCATTAATGGCTGGGAAACCAAATGGTGCCAGATTAACCGGTAGAGCAATGAAAAATACCCCGATAGATATGGACATACCGTGCCATAGAGTTGTTAATGTAGCTGGTAATACAGCTCCTGACTATGTTTTTGAAAGCAAAAGGCATCAACGCGCTATGCTTGAAGCAGAGGGTGTCATCTTTAAAGTAAATGGGAATATAAACATGAAAATGTGTAAGTGGAATCCCTGATTTTATATTTATAGGATTATTAGCAGATAACAAATTAATACAGTATCAATGGAGCTTTTTATTGTTTTAATTAGGCTTAGTAGCCGAATTGATTACTCGGAGACTATACCTGAAAAACTCAACTGGTTCTCTTTGATTTCAAAATCCTGCATCTCGAAATTTTCCTGAGCATCGAGTTGATCTTCTAACAGTTGTGCAATATTATTGGTCATAGGGTCAAAGATTGACTGAATTATGGGAAGCGTCATTTTTCCGATTTTTACATTCTGTATGTCAATATCAAATTCGTTTCCACCGATATAGTTTATATAAACAGTTGCATAGATTCGCTTTCCGTTTGCAGAAGAGAGAAGAGCGCCTATGAGTGCCGGAACATCCGGGTTGTCTACATAAATAGATAAATCAGTAACAACACCTGTTACATCAATAGTTTTATCAGAATTACAATTGAATAGCAGATCTTCAAAGGGGATATTGTCATTGCTGTCAACTGTATTATTTGCAAGAGCAGTCAGATCTGCATTAGTCAGAACGATACTGATTCTTGAAGTTCCACCCTTATCTGTCTGGATTTTAATAACATCAGTGATAGAACTGTTATTATCAGTTGTTCTTTCAGAATTTTCAACTTCAGAAATAAACTCTTTAACGTTAGGCATTTCTGATCTATCATTGAAAAATATAAAGTAAACAGCAGCTGCAGCAATAATAAAAATAACTAATGCAACAATAACTGCTATAAGACATCCATTGGTTTTGCCGGAATTATTCATGAATACCTCCGCATAATTTTATGATAATACAAGTTTATCTATAATTATTATAACATAAAAAAATTTTCAAATTTTTATGCTATACATTCTGTAGGTTTTATAGCGGTCACCTCCGGCTGCTTCCAACACGCGTAAAGCCTGAGCATTTTCCTCGCTGACTGTAGATCCTTCAGCATCAATAATTCCTTTTCGTTCAGCATTAAGCATATAGTTATAAAAGATTGCGGCATTTACGGCCCTGCCCTGAAATTCCGGAATAACAAATTGCATAAAAATTCTTACTCTAGTTATTTTTTTGCGGTAGTAAAGCAATTTAAATATGCCAAATGGGAAAAGCGTACCATTCATTTTTGCAAAGACCTGGTTATAGTCAGGTGTTCCTACAACAAAGCCGATGGGTTCGTTTGTATCATTTTTTCTGGCAATGCATACTAATTCAGGATCAAGGAACTTCATCAGCATATTGGTTTCTTTTTTTATATCTTCAACTGAAGGAACGACAAAATGGGTATCCCAACTCTCTGGAACTGCTTTTAGCAATACTTTTCTTATATCTTCAATTTCGCGGTCAATTTTTTTCAGATTTACAGTATCAATTCTGAAATTATATTTTTTCATTGAGTATTCAACGACTTTTAAAAATCTATCAGAGGGGAAACTGTCTTCTGTAAAATGAAAGGCATGATACTCACGATGGCGTTTAAATCCATATGCTTCAAATAAATCAAGATAAAATTTAGGATTATAGCTGTCAAAAAGAACAGGAGGAGAATCGAACCCTTTGCACAGTAAAGCGCGGAAATCATCTCCGTCTGAAGGAGATATAGGTCCCTCAATCCAGTCCATTCTTTTTTCCTTAAGCCATGTTTTAGCGTAGTCAAAAAGCATAAATGCCGCTTTTTCGTCATTTATACACTCGAAAAGAGATATATACCCACGTTGTGAATCAGTTTCCTTATTTGTTTTATAATCGATTCCCACTATCAAACGCCCAATTGTCTTTTTTCCATCTTTTAAAATATATGTTACATGGATACCATTAGAAAACAGCATGTTGTTTTTGCCTTTAACAGTTTGTTTTGTATACAATTTGATAAATGGCACAAAGTTTGGATCGTCTTTATATAATTTATATGGAAGGTCAATAAAATCCTTTAATAGATGGTTGTTAGTGACTTCGATAATTTTATAGTTCATTCTGTGAATCCTCTTTCTGTTGCAGTCTGCGTGATATAGCTTTATGATTATTTCTGGTTATGGGATACATAAAAACAAATGATACCCCAAGAACTAAAATTACAGCAGGTGCAGGGCCTTGCATTACACGAATAACCCACAATGCAGAATCAGGCTGCACGGCTTCGCCATATACTTCCGGATTGATATATCCGGTAATATCAAGAACAATACCGGAAATCCAGATTACTACATTAGATTTAACCATTTGTCCACCTATAATGAAATGCAATTTATTACCTGATAATAATAACCCATCATAAATGTTTCTGCAAGAATCGGAAATCTAACTATTTGAAATTGACTAAGGTTTAAAACTTTTTTCACCCATTCACTTGACCCAAGCATCCGCGGGAAGATAATCCAAAATGACCCAATCATCCCCAAGGATGATTTTCTAAAAATGTTGATAAATAAACAGAAAATTTAGTTGGTGCTTTTTTTTAGCGTCAGTATGATATAAAATATTATATAAGAAATAATTGGGGGAATGAAATATGCCAGCTTTAGATAAACCTTTAAATGAATTACGGGAATATATGGGTTCAGGAATCTGTCCCGAAGATATAGATAGTTACTGGGATGATGCCATAGAAGAGATGAAGGCAGTAGATCCTAATATAGAATTAACGTTAGCTGAATTTCAATGGCCGGGAATCAAATGGTATGACATGTATTTCACAGGTGTAAAAGGAGCAAGAATTTATGCTAAACTCCTCAAACCTGAAAATCCGCCGGAAGCAAAAAATCTTGCTGTAATACGCTTTCATGGGTATTATGGAAACAACGGTGGCTGGTTTGAATATATTGCTTTTGCTCTTTCCGGATATACTGTTGTGGCAATGGACACAAGAGGACAGGGTGGAAAATCTGAAGACACTGGTGGATTTAAAGGCACAACTATAAAAGGGAATATAGTAAGAGGCCTTGATGATGATAAACACAATCTTATGTTCCGTCATATTTATCTGGACTGTGCACAGCTTGCCGGTATTGTTATGGATATGGACGATGTAGATGAAAAGCGTGTGGGATGTTACGGGAACTCACAGGGCGGGGCTCTTACAATAGCCTGCGCTGCTCTTGAGCCAAGAATAAAAAGAGCTGCACCGTTGCATCCCTTCCTTTGTGATTATAAGCGAGTCTGAGATATGGATCTTGATGTTGGAGCATATGGTGAACTTCGATACTATTTCAGAGCTTTTGATCCTGAACATAAAAGAGAAGATGAAATTTTCATGAAACTTGGTTATATCGATCTAGTAAATATAGCGAAAAGGATAGAGGGAAGTGTTATTTGTGGAATAGGATTGCTAGATGATATATGTCCGCCTTCCACGGTTTTCGCGGCATATAACAATATGGTTTGCGAAAAAGAAATAAAGGTATATCCTGATTTTAAACATGAGGGAATGACATTTTTCATGGATATAACCTATCAGTTCAAGAAAGGTCTATAAAATGAAATATAAAACGATTGATTTTTCAAAGATTAAAACATGGTCAGTAAAAGGGCGCAGGAACCTTGTCAGGATTGATAACCTGTTTACCCCGGGAAAAGATTCTGCTCCAGAATGGAATGATACTGATTTTGAGGTTGTTGTTGAAAAGATATTAACAGCGAGGCAGAATGATCGCCCGGTTATTTTCTCGATGGGAGCCCATGTAATAAAAAATAGATTATCACGTTACATTATCGAAATGATGAAGAGCGGGATAATAACTCATATAGCTGGTAATGGTGCCACAAGCATCCACGACTTTGAACTTGCGTATAATGGAGGCACTTCTGAGGATGTTCCTACCGCAATTGAAGACGGTTCTTTTGGCATGTGGGAAGAAACAGGAAAATGGATGAATGAAGCCATAAATAAGGGAGTAGAACTGGGAATGGGTTACGGAGAGAGTCTTGCTGTTTATATAGACCAGCATCCGGAATTTTTCCCTTATAAAGAAGATTGTGTGCTTTATCAGGCATGGAAAAATAATGTTCCCGCAACATATCACATTGCTCTTGGAACTGACATCATACACCAACATCCTGATTGCAGAATGGGTGCAATAGGGGCTGCAAGCGGTATTGATTTCAAGCGTTACTGTGAGTCAGTATCACGACTTGATGGCGGAGTTTTTCTCAATTTTGGTTCAGGAGTTATTGGTCCTGAAGTTTTTCTAAAAGCTCTCTCGATAACTAGAAACCTTGGATATGATGTGTTTAAAATCACAACTGCTAATTTTGATCTTGTAGATCTTGGAGATTATAGGAAAAAACTTACATATGATGATGTGAATTATTATTACAGACCCAGAAAGAATATTGTAAACCGACCGGTTAGCAAAGGCGGTAAGGGATATCACTTCTGTGTAGATCACAAAGTTTCAATTCCTAATTTATACGAAAAGACAAGAGTAGAGGGAGAGCGATAATGAATAAGTGGGATGCTAAGTTTGGATTTTTCTGGTATAACGACGAAGAAATATTCAATTTTACAAAAGATGATTTCGAAGAAAAAGCAAAAAAAATGGCTGATTCAGGAATAAACATTGTGATAACTTTCAGTTGTACCCATTTTCGTTGGTGTATGAAAGAACATTGGTCTCTTATAAATAAATGTTTAAAAAATGTTGTTGATGCTTGTCATAAATATGGTATTAAAGTTGTTGAACATCATTCTTCTCATCTCACATGGGATCCTTTAACTGATGAAGATTGGGAGTATATGGAAATGGTTCTCAAAAAGCGTCATAGTTCAACTGACTCCTGGAAGGGTATTCGAGATTATGTAAGCACTGAAAAAGTAAAAGGCACTGAAGGTTACAGACAGATAGACGGGAGAACAGGAGAATGGGCGCGTTCAACTTATAAAGGATGGTGCAAATGCTTTAACAATGAAGAATATAGAAAAGCATATTTTGATTATCTTGAAGAGTTATATAAAGTTACTGGTATTGATGGGATAATGACTGATGATGTACAGTATTTTGGATTTGGACATGCATGTTCATGTGAATACTGTACAAAATTGTTTAAGGAGCAATACGGATATGATATGCCAAAGCCGGGCAGTGAATGGGATAAATTTCACGGAGACTTTGATAATCCTGTATATATCGCATGGGAGAAATTCAAAAAAGATTCCACATTACGCTTTCAGGAAGATGTAAATAAACATTTTGAAAGTCTTGGATTGAATCTGCTTAGGCCAAATTATGTATCAGGTAATCTGACATTTAGCTGGACCGCATATCCTTTTGAGAAAGCATTGCATATTTGGGACTGGGTATTTCAGGAAAATTGTTTTTCATATGTTATTAAGCATTCATGGCCGCAGTTTCTTACAGAGTCACGACATAGATACAATATGGGCCGACTCAAAGATATTCCCTCTATGTCCATGTTTTACCCAGATAGATATGACAGTTTCTATTTTACCTGGGCTCTTTCAATGGCATGGGGACAGCTTTTCACAGCAACTCCTGAGGGGGAGGATATGTGTGATGTTGAAAAAGTTTTCAGGGATTTTGAAAAGAAATATGCCAATCTTCTTTTTAAACAACAAAAACAAGCTGATATCACATTATATTGGTCATATGAGACTGCTAATTTTTGCAATCCGGATGTCTGCAATCACATATCAGCTATAAAAAGTTGGTTACAGGCTCTTACTTTTGCAGGTTATTCAACTGACATGGTATTCGCATCAGAAAAAGAAATTGATGCTATTACCCATAAATGTCTATTGGTTCCGGATGTTATGATGATGGATGACAGTGAGTATGAAAAGTTAAATCGTTTTACTGAAAAGGGTGGAACAGTTATTTATACAGGACGTCCCGGGGTAAAAAAACCTGACGGCACATACAGAACTATAGAAGAAATGCAAAAAGGACTTGGTATGCCTGACGAACCTGAACGAGTCGGAGCTGCTGTTGAATATGCTTTAGGTAGTGGAAAAGTCATTATGTACAGTGATACAGAAGTAGATAATGAGTTTTATAATCCACATAGTGTAGATAGGTGGAGAGATACTGCATACAAAAAGGTGTTGCCTGAATATAGAGCTAAACGCATGGCGACAAATGCGCAAAATCTTATAGAGCCATATGTTAAAAGAATGGTTGAGGTGAGCCTTGATAGTGAGATGGTTAATAGCTACTTTACATATGACAAAGCCGGAAAAAACATGTTGGTGCATATTATTAATGCGGACGAAACAATTAACTGCGGTGATGTTGATGCAGGGCATGATGATTTAATTTCTGCATTTACTGAAGATGCTAAAAAGACATTTTCAGCTGAGGTCACTATTAATAAATCAGGATTACAAAAAGCATATCTTCTGTCAGTTGAACAACCTAAAGAAATAGAATTAGAAATTGAAAATATTGATGATAAAAGTATTATACGTATACCAAAAGGAATTTTTGCCGGGTATGGAATTATAAGGTTGCCATTGAAGTAGGAGTAAAAATGAAAGAAGTTGAATTATATAATCCAGTTAAGACTCTTCTTGAGTCAGAGGGTTATGATATTCGGGCTGAAGTTACCGGAGTTGATATCTCTGCCATAAAAGATGATGATTTATTGATCGTAGAGATGAAGACGGCTTTTAACATGAAACTTCTTATGCAAGCTGTAAAGCGGCAGCGAATGTCTTCGAATGTGTATATTGCAATACCAAGACCAACATACAAAAAACGTTTCAGTAAAGATAATAAAGACAGGGAATACCTATTAAAGAGACTATCGATCGGCCTGATTTATATCATCTTAGAGGTTGAAGATCCATATGCAGTATTTGTTTTTCCACCCGGAGACTTTAATATGAATATTAGCCGTGGGAGAACTACTAAAAGGACTCAACGGCTGATTAATGAGCATAAAGGTCGATCCAAAAATTACAATACCGGTGGCAGTGTTCGCACTAAATTGGTAACAGCATACAGAGAAAACTCATTGAAAATCGCACATACACTTAAAGATAGGGAATCTATGAAAACAAAAGAACTGCGTGAAGCCGGATGCTCTGAAAAAACAACAACAATTTTATATGATAATCATTACGGGTGGTTTGAGAAAGTCGGCCATGCAGAATATACACTATCAAAAGACGGAGAGAAGGCGCTGACTAAATACAGAGATATTGTAAAACATATAGTAAAGGATTAAATTATGAATAAAATTAGAGCAGGATTTGCAGTAAAAGATATTACTCCGGAGAAATCGGTACCGGGACGTCTTGGGCTTATTCACCTTATCCATCCTCATCATCCTATTTCTGTAAAAGCAGCTGCAATTGAAAATGACAGTGGAAAATACCTTATGATTGTCTGCGAAGTTGTAGGGCTTACAAAAAGCGTTAATAAATTAATTAGAGACAGAATTGTAAGTAAAACAGGAATTCCTTATCAAAATATAATCATCACAGGAACCCACACCCATGCAAGTCCATGGATATGGGATCTGCAGGATGAACAAGCGCGTAAATATGGACTGCCAGTTCTTGAGCATGATTGGATGGAAAAGTTTATTAAGAATTCAGCAGATGCAGGAATTGATGCCATTTCAAATATGGGACTGTTCTCTGTAAGATACGGTATATCAGAAACTAACGGAATTGTAAGTAACAGAGTTCATCCGGTAACTCGATGGTCAATATGTGCAGATGAAGAAATTAGAAATGCACCTGAAGGAACTGTTGATAATAATGTAAGAACTATATCTTTTCATGATGAATCAGGAGAACCTGTTTTTGTTTTTTCTAATCTTGCCTGTCACCCATCTGCATACGGAGGGGGAAGAACAAAAAAAGTTTCCCCGGACTTTCCATATTATGCAGAAAAATATATCAAAGAAAAATTCGGAGAAAAAACAGCAGTTGCATACTGGATGGGATGTGCAGGAAATATAAATTCAGGGAAATATGTAGGCAGCGGAAGTGAAGAAGAGGTTATTTCAATAGGCGAAAGTCTGGGGAAATCAATAGCTGACGCAGTAGATAATTCCAGGTATTTGGATGAAGCGGATTTCCTTTGTAAATATAAAAAATTCACACTCCCCGTTGGTGATTTTGTATTGTCCCCCGAAGAAAATAAAAAGAGATTCAAGGATATCAGCGAAGAAATTAAAACTAAAGACACTTATACTGATGAAGAAGTATTTCAGTGGAGAAAAGTACTTAAACAGCTGGATGTCAGCTTATTATCACAGGGTAAAGAAATGGAAATTGAATTTCAACTAATAAGATTTGCTGATACAGACCTTTTGTTTGTGCCGGGTGAATGGTATGTTGAAATGTATTTTAATCTGGCTGAAATAAACCCAAAGAGAAATCTATTGGTTACTACAGTGAATAATTTTGATCTTCTGTATATTCCTGATGAAAGTGCAATGCCTAACAAGGATTGGTATGGGGTCAGAACAGGAATGCGTTCACTTGGCAATGAATCTGCAATTGAATTATTTAAAAAGGCCGTTGAATTTTTAACCTAATCTGAAGATTTTCTTATTAAAAGAGATACAGCAGCAGCTATGAACATAAGTATTGATACAATTGGCATTGCTGCTGAAATACTATAATTATCTCCGATTATTCCCATTAAAAAAGGTATAACCATAGCATATATTGAAATGCCGATGTAGAGTATTGAGGTTACACCGCCGGAATTATTCGGGAAAATATTACAGGCTACAAAAATAATTATCGGTAATGTTGCTCCTGCAAAAAAACCTGCAAGAGGCATAAATGTAAAGAAAGCCCATGTTTGTGAAATTAAAAATGCGATTATAAAAGTTACTCCACCCATAAGACTTGTCAGAATTATTAAAAATCTAGCATTCTTCACAGTTAGAATCAATGATGCTATCCCTCTGCTTATCACGAAGCCAAAGAAAAATATTGAAAGAATTAGTCCTGATAAAGCTCCTGTTTTTCCGGGAAGTGTTTTTGCATATGTGGGAAACCAGGTGACCACTCCAACATAAGCGCCGCTGAAACAACCTGCTCCTACAAAAAGAATCCACACCTGAAAATTTTTAATCAGCGACATAACTCCAAGAGATTTGTGTTTATGATGAACCAGATTTTTTTCAATTTCAGAAGAAGGTTTCATCATAGTAAAGATAGAGATAATTAGTGCAATTAAGTATAAAGCACCAAGAAACCAAAATGCAGTTTTCCAGCCCCAGTTATTTATAACTATGAAGGCTGCATAAGCCGGCCCAATTACGGCACCAATCCCAAATGCCATATGAAGCATCTGAAGAAAAAATTCACGTCCTTGTGTATTGATATCATTTACCAATGCATTTACTGATACATCAAAAACCTTCGTGGAACTTCCAAGAATTACAAAAGAGAAAAGTAAAAGAAGATATGATTTAGTAAAAAAACCGGCAAAAGCCAAAGCAATAGCTGTTACCAAAAACCCATAATAAACAAGCTTTGATTTTCTTACTCTATCAGAGAAATATAGCATGCCCAGAAGTACAGCTATTCCCCCAACGTTAAAAACTGTCATTAAGAGACCACCCTGTGACATAGTGAGATTGTATTCTTTCATTATCTCAGGCAGCAGTTCTCCGATCATGTTAAGAAGAATGGCATAAAGCGCCATGAGAATATATGATGTTATTGTTGTCATCAGAACATTTTTACTTTTGGCCTGGAATCTACTCATGGCTGTTCTCCCTTAATAGTGTAACTTACTCTATTGTAGCAAAAAAATGTCTATAAATAATCATTTATATACTCTAATGCATTTCAATAGTAGAATTGTTGACAATGATTTTGACACAAAATATAATTGTATGGAAATCTAATTTATCATATAATGTATTTTATAGGGGTTGGCAAAATGAATAAGATGTTTTCAAATGAATCTGAATATACATTGGATATTCTAAAGGAATATCTGAATTTTGTGGGCTCAATTATTGTAGTGTTGGATTCAGTAGGCAATGTTATCTTTGTAAACAATCGAGCATGTGAAGTGCTGGAAGGTCAAAAAGATGAAATAATCGGTAAAAACTGGATTGAAAACTTTATTCCCCCCAACTTACATGAATCTATTGAAGATATAACCGCTGTAAAGATATATGAGGCTGAACTTATAAAAAAGAACAGGACACTGGAAGATGCTGAGGCAATAGCTCATGTGGGACATTTTGTAAGTGATGTTATAACAGGAGCGAGGTATTGGTCAGATGAATTATTCAGATTGTTCGGTTATGAACCAGAGAGCAACATAGATAAAAGTGAAATTCTGAAAGCTGGGATGACAATCGATGATTATAGAGTTTTCTATGATGGTTTTATGGTAGTAAGTAAAAGCAAAGATAAATTATATGAAGCAAATATAAAAATAAAGGATCTACAAAACAACACTAAATTTCTAAAAATTATTTACAATTTTATATATAAAAATGATACATATGTTGAGAGTTTTGGAATCATTCAAGACATGACAGCAGTAAAAAAAACATTATGAAGATGTTGAATACATAAACTACCATGATTTACTTACTGATTTATACAACAGGCAAGCTTTTGATGAACAATTTAAGAAGCTTGATAATAAAACCAATTATCCTCTTTCAGTAATCGTCGCTGACATAAACGGTCTTAAGATGATAAATGATACTGCGGGACACTCGACCGGTGACAGGATATTAATTAAAACTGCAAGAACTCTAAAAAGTGTTTGCCAGGATGAAGACTTTCTTGCAAGGATAGGCGGAGATGATTTTATATTGATACTTCCTCGAACGGTGCAGTCTCAAGCTCAGATGATTATTAACGAACTGCATGACTTATTCGACGAAACTAATGCCGAAGTTCCATTTTCAGTATCTATGGGACTTGCTGTAAAGTTGGTTAAAGATGAGAAGAAAGAAGATATTATCAAGGATGCAGAAGACAATATGTACACTAATAAGTTGTATGAGAAGTCCAGCAAAAGAGGTGATATGCTTCGCCTTATTATGGATGCATTATATGAAAGAAGCGCTAGGGAAGAACTGCACTCTGAAAGGGTAAGTAAGTACTGTCAGGAAATGGGAATGGTCTTAAAAATGCCTAAATACAAAGTAAATGAATTAAACGTACTTGGACTTTTACATGATATTGGAAAAATTGCAGTCAGGGACAGTGTGCTTAATAAACCGGGAAGTCTGAATGATGAAGAGTGGCTGGAGATAAAGAGGCACCCCGAAACAGGATACAGAATATTGAGTAAGGCACCCGGTATGCAGGAAGCTTCAAGTTATATTCTTTTGCATCATGAGCGTTGGGATGGCAAAGGGTACCCCCGTGGACTAACGATGTATGATATTCCTCTTCAAGCACGCATAATCGCGATAAGTGATGCATTTGATGCAATGAGAAGTAAAAGACAATACAGGGATCCACTCCCACTAGACATTGCTGTCTCTGAAATAAAAAAAGGTGCAGGAACCCAGTTTGCCCCAGAACTTGCAAAAGTATTTGTTGTAGAGGTTTTGAAAAAAGATTGGTAGGTATAATTAATCAATGTTATTAAGCAACTAGTGATAGCCGGTTGCTTTTTTTATGCCTTCACGGGGATTCTTCGTGATATAATTCAATCCATGGGAGTTATTGATTTTCGAAAGGTTACAAAAAGCTACAGCGGTAATGTTATTTTAGATGACGTTGATTTTGAAATAATTAAAAATGAAATTACAGCATTGATTGGCAGAAACGGATCCGGAAAAACAACAGTTTTCAATATTATTACAGGTGAAATTATTTATGACAGTGGTGATCTCTACATACAAAAGGGACTTCAACTTTCCTATCTTAAGCAAATTCATGAAGGTGTTTCGGGCTTGTGTGCTGAAAAAGTAATAAAGACTGCTTTTAAAGAAATTGATAATTATGAAACTCTGATGCAGCAGGCATATGCTGATATGCAAAGTGATCCTGAAAATAAAAATCTTGTACAAGAGTATGGCCGACTGCATGATCATTTTGAATTTATGGGGGGATACAATACAAGCGAAAAGTATAATCGTATAGTTAAAGGACTTAAAATCCCTGACAGAATATTGGAGAGTGATTTTGATAAACTAAGTGGTGGCGAAAGAACAACAGTAATGCTGGCTAAATCTTTACTTTCTGCGCCGGATATTCTTTTGCTTGACGAACCAACCAACCATCTTGATATGGATGCCAGAAGATGGCTTGAGAACTTTATGCTTGAATATAAAGGCAGTATCATTTATGTGTCTCATGACAGATATTTCATTGATAAGACCGCTTCAAGAGTTATTGAAATATCAGGAAAGAAAGCTGTCACATATAAGGGCAACTACAGTGCATACAAGATACAGAAACAAGAACATGAAGAACGCGACTTAAAACTCTATGAGAAGCAGAACAAAGAAATTGAGCGTCTTAATGAAACCGCCCGAAAAATGCGTAATTATGCAACTGAAAAAACAATTCATATAGCCAAAACAATTGAAAAACGGATTGAGCGAATAAACAGGGTTGACAGACCTGTTACTGAGAAAACACTGCATATGGCATTTTCAGAAACAGTTAAAAGCGGTCGTGAAATTTTGAAGTCTGTAAAACTTACAGCTGGTTATGACTCAAAACTTTTATTTGAGGAAGTTGATTTCTTAGTCAGAAGCGGAGAAAAAATTGCTGTAATCGGACCAAACGGATCAGGAAAAAGTACTTTGATTAAAGTTATTACAGGCAGAATGGAACAAATGAGGGGAGAGGTCAGGTTAGGGCGAGGAGTTAAATTTGCTTACCTTGAACAGGATGTTGAATTCAGTCATATAAATACTACAGTACTAGAAGAAGTTTGTGCAGAGCTTGAATTATCAATTTCTTCTGCTCGTAATCTATTGGGTAAATTTCTTTTTACCGGAGACGATGTTTATAAAAAAATCGGTATTCTTTCAGGTGGAGAAAAAAGCCGTCTGAGACTACTTCTTGAAATGAGGGACAGTGTCAATCTTCTGATACTGGATGAGCCTACAAATCATCTGGATATACCATCAAGAGAAGATATGGAAAAAGCTATTAGAGATTATGGCGGAACTATGATTTTCATATCCCATGACAGACACTTCATTAATACTTTTGCAGATAGAATTTTTGAAATCAGAAATGGAGTTTTTTCAATTTTTTCTGGAAATTATGATGATTACCTTGAAAAAGTAGCTTTAAGAGAGCCAGTGAAAACTACGATAAAGAAAACTACGGAAAAATCCACACGTGGTAAAGCAAAGAGAAAAGCAGATTTTACACTTAGAATGACTGAAGAAAAAATCCAGAAACTTGAAAAGAAAATTCTTGAAGTTGAAGGAAACATTCAGGAATTTGCTGCTGATTATGTGAAGTTAACAGAGTTAAATGAAATACGGGAAAAACTACAAATTGATTTAGATAGTCAGTTTGAGAAATGGATGGTATTAACTGATGAATAAACCTATAATCAAAATTAAAAGAATGTCTCCGGGTAACAATAAGCTCATTTTTGAAACAGATAAATCCTGTAGTTTTATCGCTTTAGTAGGAATCTCAGGGGAGGCTCCTGAGGAAACAACATATAGAAAACTAAAAAGTAAAACATATGAAATCTCCGGGTTAGAAAATAGAGTTGATTATGAGCTTAGTCTAATAGGGATTAGTGGAGTCGGAGGTCTTGTGCGTCCTTTTAGATGTGGTGAATATCCCGGGATAGTTATAAACTATATTCATCCAAAAGATAAAACTTATTTGCCATCAGGTATGTGTCCTGCAAGTCCTAGTATTATTGAAACTGCTACCAAAAGACTGTATGTTTCTCATGACATTTTTTGTTTTGACATGGCTCAGAATCAGACAAAGATTTTTTGTTCTGATGACAGCGGAGATACATGGAATGTTCATTCTTCAGTCGAAGGCTGTTTATGGGGTAAATTATTTATCTATCAAGATATAATTTATTTGCTAGGGAATATGCATGAATACGGGGATTTAGTTTTATATGAGTTAGATGAAATTAACCATACTTGGAGAAAGGCCTGTACTATTTTAAAAGGTGGTAATAAATATACAGGAGGACCTCATAAAGCCCCAATGCCAATAGTAAAACATAAGGGCAGAATCTGGACAGCTGTTGAATACGGCTCCTGGCATTTAGGCGGACATGCATGCGGTGTTATATCAGCCGGTGGAGACATTACAATAAAAGAAAATTGGATAGTATCTGAATTTACAGACTATGATCCGTCATGGCCCGGTACGCCTGATGGTGAATCAACAGGTTGCATTGAGGGTAATATTGTTGTCAGACCGGATGGAAGTATAATTGATTTTCTTAGGTTTGGCATTGACAGGTGTGAACCGAATTATGGCAAAGCTTTGTATCTCAACATTGATCAGGATAACCCAGAATCAGCACCGGAATTTGGTGGCGTGGTAGATTTTCATGGGAATCACACAAAATTTTGTATCTATTATGATAGATCAACAGACAGATACTGGACTATTGTTAATAAGGCTGACCACGATAAACCGAGAAGACGAAATGAACTTATTCTAATGAGTTCAGATGATGTAAAAAACTGGACTATTGAAAAAACTCTTTTAGATTATGAGCATACCGGATGGTATGAAAACTATGAAGAAACGGGATTTCAATATGTGGATTTTTTATTCCGAGGTGAATTCATTTATTTTGTGTCTCGAACAGCAATACATGGAGCCATAAATTATCATGACTCAAACTGCATTACTTTTCATAAGACTCGTTATAAATAGTTCTAGAGATGCCTAGCTGGTTAGAAAAATATTTTCATAGGTGAAAATTGTATACGATGTGCCGTTACTGCTGACAATTTCTTTTGTTTGGTCAGCTATACGCCAATCTGAATCACAATTAAGGTCAGGGTGATAAGTGTCAACTTCATATTCGCCATTAACCTTAGTGACAATAGCTTTTCGGCAGTAGGGTAGCAGTAATCTGTATATTTGAGCTCCACCGATTAAAAACACTTTTTCAGGATTTTCACCATGAATAATATTTAGTAATGCCTCAGGGGAATTAACAGATTCAAAGCCACTGATATGTAGAGCGGAATTTCGAGTCAGAACTATATTTCTACGACCTTTTAAAGGACGTTGTCCCGGAAGAGATTCAAGGGTTTTTCTTCCCATAATAACAACCCCGCCCATTGTTTGTTCTTTAAAAAATTTCTGTTCTCCGGGAATTTTCCAAGGCATATCGCCGTCTTTGCCAATTCCCCAGTTTAAATCAACTGCAACAATACTAATCATATTATTACCTACACTGCTACAGGAAAGCTCACATGAGGGCCTTTTTTGTAGCCTTTCAATTTAAAATCACTGGAAGTAAATTTATAAAAATCAGTCTTTTCTTTATTCATGATAAATTCAGGAGCATCATATATAGGTCGTGAGATTAACTCTTCAATTATTGGTATATGTCTGTCATAAATATGGGCATCTGCAATAACATGAACGAATTCACCGGGCTTAAGACCACTTACATGTGCAATTAGATAAGTAAGAATGGAGTATTGTACAACATTCCAGTTGTTTGCCGCTAAAACATCTTGTGAACGTTGGTTCAAAATGGTATTTAGTTTATTCCCGGTAACATTGAATGTCATAGAGTATGCACATGGGTATAGATTCATTTCATGAAGATCATGATGATTGTAGAGGCTGGTAATAATTCGTCTGCTGTAAGGATTGTTTTTTAGATCAAAAAGAACTCGGTCAACTTGGTCAAATTCACCTTCTTTGTATTTGTGTTTAATGCCGAGTTGGTAACCATAAGCTTTGCCAATTGAACCGTCTTCATCAGCCCAGGCATCCCAGATTTTGCTTCCAAGTTCATTTATATTGCTGGATTTTTTTTGCCATATCCAGAATAGTTCATCAACAGATTTTTTCAGGGATGTGTGTTTAAGCGTCATGATAGGGAATTCTTCCAAAAGATTATATCTGTTCACTACGCCAAATTTCTTAACAGTATGTGCCGGTGTTCCATCTTCCCATCGTGGACGTACTTTTTGACCCTTTGAAGAATAACCATTTGCAAGAATATCTTTGCACATATCAATAAAAATTAAATCAGCTTTGCTCATTCGACACCCCCATTTGTTAGAAATATCATACCACAACCAGACAAACCTTCAAACTGTCAGGCACATTATTTCCCTCAATTTAACCAAAGTAGTTTAAAGTACTGATTTGATATGGTTTAGTAGCTATGCTATACTTTTATTAGTACAAAAGATGATGGAAGTTACTAATGAAAAAACGAAAAGGATTCGGTAAGTTTTTATTAAATGGAGCGGCAGCTATATTATGTATATATATTATATATGTACTTATATCTCAGCAACCTGTAATAGAAGCAAAAAGAACTCAAAAAGAAGAGATTGAAAAATCTTTGATTGAATCGCAGCAATTTGAGTTACAGCTACAGACAGACATAAGTCTTGCAGACAGTAGATATTATATTGAAAAAGCTGCTATGCAAAAACTCGGAATGTTAAGACCCGGTGACAGGGTTTTTATTGACATCAGAAAGTAAGTTAAACATACCGGATTTGCCGGGTTAAATAGAAAAAAGCAAGATGCGTACGGGATATAGCGAATATAAAACCGGATACGCATCTTTATTTTATGTAATCGAGTGCGAAAAATGGCGCTGTCGTGTATAATAATAGAACAAATTCGGAGGTGATAATTATGGGAATGACGATGACCCAGAAAATTCTGGCAAGGCATTGTGGACAGGAATCAGTAGAATCCGGCCAGTTGATAATGGCCGATGTGGATATGGTTCTTGGAAACGATATAACCACACCCGTTGCAGTAAAAGAATTTAATAAATTTGGACTAACCAAGGTTTTTGATAAAAATAAAATATCAATCGTTCCGGATCATTTTTGTCCTAATAAGGATATTGAAAGTGCGGAGCAGGTAAAATTCATAAGAGAATTTTCAAAAGATATGGGTATAGTTAACTTTTTTGAAGTTGGGCAAATGGGAATTGAACATGCATTGCTCCCTGAAAAAGGTCTTGTAGTTGCCGGTGATGTTGTTGTCGGTGCTGATTCTCATACTTGCACCTACGGTGCTCTTGGAGCTTTTTCTACCGGGGTAGGCAGTACTGATATGGCATGCGGAATGGCAATAGGTAAAGCATGGTTTAAAGTTCCTGAAGCTATTAAGTTTGAACTGGTTGGAAAACCGGGCAAATGGGTTTCGGGAAAAGACATAATACTTCACATTATCGGAATGATAGGAGTAGACGGAGCTCTTTATAAATCCATGGAATTTACGGGTCCGGGACTTTTAGAGTTATCTATGGATGACAGATTTACAATTGCCAATATGGTAATTGAAGCCGGTGCGAAAAACGGAATTTTCCCCGTTGACGAAAAAACTATAAAATATATTGAAGAACATTCAGATAGAAAATATGAGGTTTTTGCAGCAGATGATGATGCCCAATACCCAGAAACCTATGTAATTAATCTTGCTGATCTAAAACCTACAGTTTCGTTCCCTCATCTTCCTGACAACACCAGAGTGGAAGGTGAATTTGGAGACATAAAAATTGACCAGGTTGTAATTGGTTCATGTACAAATGGCAGAATGCAGGATATGCGCGATGCAGCTGAAATTTTTAAAGGAAGAAAAGTGCATCCTGATATCAGATGTATTATAATTCCGGCTACCCAGAAAATCTGGAGGCAAGCGATGAATGAAGGGCTTTTTGATATTTTCATAGAGGCTGGTGCTGCAGTAAGTACACCAACCTGCGGACCTTGTCTTGGCGGACACATGGGAATTCTTGCAAAAGGCGAACGTGCTGTTGCAACTACAAACAGAAACTTTGTAGGAAGGATGGGACATCCTGAGAGCGAAGTGTATCTGGCAAGTCCTCATGTAGCGGCAGCTTCGGCGGTTACAGGTAAAATATCAGCTCCAAATGATCTTCAGGAGGTGGCAAAATGATTGCAAAAGGTAAAGCGATAAAATACGGTAATAATGTAGATACAGATGTAATAATTCCTGCTAGGTATCTGACTTCTTCAGAACCTGCTGAACTTGCAGCACATTGCATGGAAGATATTGATGCAGAATTTGTGAATAAAGTTGAAAAAGGCGACATAATAGTTGCTGCAAAGAATTTTGGGTGCGGATCATCGCGAGAGCATGCACCGATAGCAATTAAAGCGTCTGGAATTTCATGTGTTATAGCAAAAACATTCGCCAGGATTTTCTATAGGAATTCCATTAATATTGGTCTTCCGATTCTTGAATGTGAAGAGCTTTTTGATGAGTCTGATGAAGGCGATGCTATTGAAGTGGATTTTGACTCAGGAATTATTAAAAACGTTACCAAGAATAAAACATTTAGTACCCAACCGTTTCCTGGATTTATGCAGGATATAATTGAAAATGATGGACTTGTGGGATATATCAAGAAAAATATGAAATAGGAGAGAGCTAATGAGTTATAAAATTGCTGTATTAAAGGGCGATGGAATCGGTCCGGATGTAGTGGACTGTACGATAAGTGTATTAAATAAAGTAGCTGCTGAAAACGGAACAGTTTTTGAATATACTGAGGGATTGATAGGTGGGATAGCCATAGACGAAACCGGGGTTCCGCTACCTGGCAGAACAATTGAAATATGCAAAAAGAGTGATGCTGTGCTTCTAGGTGCAGTCGGCGGCGCAGTGGGCGGATCAAAGTGGGACAATCCTGATGGTAACCTACGACCTGAAGCTGGGTTGCTTGGAATAAGGAAAGAACTCAACTTGTTTGCAAATCTCCGCCCTGCGGTTATATATACAGCACTTAAAGATGCATCACCACTTAAGCCTTCAATTGTAGGGGACGGAATAGATATTCTTGTTGTTAGAGAACTTACCGGTGGTATCTATTTCGGCGAAAAATTTCATAATGATGAATATGCATATGATCAGATGAAGTATTCGGTTGATGAAGTTGATAGGATAACTCGGGTCGCATTTGAAGCTGCAATGAAGCGCAGTAAAAAAGTTACAAGTGTTGAAAAAGCTAATGTACTTGATGTATCAAGATTATGGCGAAAAGTTGTTCTTGAAGTTGCAAAAGACTATCCTGAAGTTGAACTTGAACACATGTATGTAGATAATGCAGCAATGCAGCTTATTAAGGATCCGCACCAATTTGATGTAATTGTTACCGGTAATATGTTCGGCGATATTCTCTCTGATGAAGCTGCTATGATAACAGGCTCAATCGGAATGCTTGCTTCTGCCAGCTTATCCGAAGGAACAATGGGACTTTATGAACCTGTACATGGGTCAGCTCCTGATATTGCTGGCAGAGATATTGCGAATCCCATAGCTACAATATTAAGTGCCGCAATGATGCTTAAATATTCATTGAATATGCCTGAAGCAGCTGATTCGATTGAAGCTGCAGTAAACAAGGTTCTTGATGAGGGATACCGTACTGCTGATATCGCAAGCGACGGTGATAAGATTGTTGGAACAGTTCACATGGGAGAATTAATTAAGAAATACTTATAGGAATCGGTTAGTATAATATATTAGAGAAATACATTCGAGTAATTACCCCTGGGGTAATTGCTCGAATTTTAATAATTATCATGTAAAGTAGAAAGTTGTTTTAAGATGATGTTTAAGTCCGGGTTGAACATTTATGCTGATATATTTATAGACTTCAGGAAAAATCGGCTTATAGCTTCTGTTTAAATACCCGGCTTCAGAGTAGGATTCTAGAGTTATTGAAGCTTCTAATTTGGATTCTATTAAAATTTTACAATCGCCATCTGGAGTTTTTATTATAACAGAATTACCATTATATATTTTAGCGTCTCCCTTATAAAACCAAGCTAGTCTTACTGGGAGTTCTTCACTAAGATTGTAAAAATCTTCTATTTCAACGATATCTAAACCTCGGCGTCGCTTAACCATTCTAATGCCACAATCACAATTGTCATAAGCTGAGGTCATATTAATCTCAAAAAGATCCATGTCTGTTTTCGAAACACAATTCCTAATGATTCCCTTGGCTTTTGGAGAATCAATCTGATTAGCTCCATTTATAGTTACTATATTATGTCCCATACTGCTTTTAGCGAAGTAGTTTTGCCTGTTTACTCGTGTTCTGTCATCTAGATAGAAAGCTCTACCATAACCTGGGTCATATATAAAATTATGTTTATTGAAAGTCATTATAACTTGACCAATATCTAACTGGTGATGATTTGTGCCATTGGTTCCACCATTTGCGCATAAAACCAAACCATCATCATCTCGCCCAAATCCACTTCGTGATGCAATGAATCCATAAGTATCACCTTGAAATACTTTGAAAAGAGGCCATTGAGATGGATAGTCAGTAGTGAGAATAGTATCATATGATAAAAACTGATATGTTTCTTCAACTGGTCTGAAATCATTTATATCGACTTTAATAAGCTCAGGTTTACTTTCCTCAGCAACTGTTCGAAACTCATTAAATGCCCATTGATATTGTGGGTTTTGGGTGGTTCTAGCCATTACTGAAAATAGGTATGAAGCATTATGGTCTTGGTAATAGAGGGCATCAGAAAAATTTGCACGGCCACCTGAAGGCATATTCATATAAATTGGGAACATGCATGTTTTATTGAGGGCGTCAGAAGTGAGTAGCTTTTCAGTGCTTTTAGGAAGAGAATCAACAATATCAAAAAACATTATTAGAAATGCAATTCCTCCCCAGTAAAACGGACCTTCTTCCCAAGCACCATCATCACCAACATATGTTGCCATTATTTTTGTTCTTTCAATTGCAAGATTAATAATTTCAGTGGAGAAAGAACAATCATCTATAGTGGCATACGCTGCAACTGCATATCCACCTAACATGACTGCAAGCCAGTTATTTCCATAAGAGGTAAGATAAAATGCATTAGCTTCAATATCTTTTTTCAACATAGGATAGCCTTTGTCAACAATAGCAGATAAAAGTTTTTTCTTTTCTTTTGCGGAAAAATCATTATACATCCAGTCATAAACCAGACCCAGGGTATACATTATTATTCCGGTCCGCAGATCCGCTTCGAGATTAACTTCTTCGTGATGAAATTTTTCTATCCATGGCCATTCGTCTATAAGACACCATAACTGCTTTTTCATAGCTTCGAAATATCTACGATCTTCCGTAACTTTATAGACAATACATCCACGTAGTATTCGTTCTTTTGTTTTATCAAGGATTTCCCACAGCCAACCATCTGGATCATCAGGTATAATTGGAGGAGAGATTAAATCTTGATTAGCTTTTTTTAATATCGGATTCCAAATAAACTTGCAGTTTTTAGATTTTTCAACTAAGTTCATGTCATTAATTAGTAGATATGGGTGATTTCCGTATTTCATAAAAAACCTCCTGATTTCTACTATATAATAACAGAATTTATACACAAAACACCACATTTTATATAGGCAAATACTTAAAAATAATGCTTTGGACCTATAATTACACTATGGATAGTTGTGGGGTTTGAATGTTTATTACAGGAGGTAAGTGAGCATGGTATAATCGTTTTAGCGAGGGTTTTATGAAAAATTTAATTGAGTATAGGTGTGGGTTAATTGATTTTCAAGTTGGGCGAGATCATGGACAACTTTCTTTTGACCCGGCTGAATATATAAGGTCATGCTCCCGAAGCAATATGAAACGGGTTATGTTTACATGTAAAGATGCATATGGAGATGCATATTATAGCTCAGATTTAGTGAAGATGAATCCTATGGCAGGTTATGACTATCTAGAAATTGCTATAAATGAAGCGAAAAATCTTAATATAGAACTATTTGCATACTATAATGTTTTGCTTGATGATATTTATGCGACAACTAATCCTGATGACAGAATGGTCACCCAATATGGAGAAAAGGCAATTTCTTACGATTATTATAAGGCATTATGCCCAAATTCCCCCTACACAGATATTTTGAGACAGAGGTTGGCAGATTTGGTTTTTAATTATGATATTGATGGTGTTTTTTTTGATATTTCATACTTTGGTGGGGAAAAATGTTTTTGTGACAACTGTAAAACCAAGTTTTTTCAGTTATATGGATATGACTTGAAAAATGATGTATCACCGGGAACTTCTGAATATGCTGACTTTAATGAATTTAAGCGACTTTCAAGAAGCGAATTTCTTACAGCTATAACCGATACAATCAGAGAAATAAAATCTATTCCTGTTATTTGGAATGGTTCAGGCTCTTTTTACCTTGCGGAGCCGGAAGTTGATGATTATTCAGACTTTTTCACTACAGAATTTCATGCACCTGACTATCTTGATGGTATTGTACGCGCAAAGTGGATGCAATCAAGAGGCAAAGGTTTTATTATGAGCACCCCGAGCGAATTAGGGAGTTGGGGAGATTGGACAATGGTGCCCCATGCTACTTTGAAATCTGTGGTATGTAGTATTGCAAGCCATGGTGGGGGAGTCTTTTTCAATCACACACCATATCCATCGGGTGAGTTCGCAATGAGTCATGTTAAAAGTATTGAAGATAATATTGGTGAAAGTTTCAGGTATCTTGAAAAGTTTGAAGAGCAGCTAAGGAATACAGTTTCTGCTGCAGATACGGCAGTGTTAATGTCAATTCAGTCTAAAAGATTCTGTGAAAATGGATTTGAAGGATACTCATTATCAGATTTTACATCCTCTTTAAAAGGTGCAGTTAAAATGATGCTTGAATCAGGGACCGCATTTGACATAATAGATGAGAGCCTGCTGCCTTCAGTTATGAGCCAATATCAGTCTATAATTGTTCCTTTTGCACCTTGTCTTGGTAATGAAGCAGCTTTTCTGTTGATGGATTTTACAAATAGTGGCGGTAAATTAATAACATGCGGTGACACAAATTTTTATGATGAATTTGGCGAGATAAATAATAGTAATCCATTGCCTGAAGCATTAGGATATGAGTATTCTGGCTACAGTGATATTTCGGTTGAGTATATTACTGATTTAGATTCTTCAATCTCTAAAAATGTACCGGATTTGCCTATACTTATTAAACAAGCAGGAAAACTTTTAAATGTCGTTGCAACAACATGCTCATCCATATTGGCAACAAAGACAATTCCCCCTTTTGAAGCAACAATTGAAAAGCATGTATATCATCAACTTGCTCATCCATTTAAACGAACTGAATATGCATCTATTATAAAGGGACATAATAGTATTTATTTTTCAGCAGACATATATAGATCATTTTATAAAACCGCATCACCATGGTTAAAAAGGATTTTTAATAATACATTTAGTATGATTAATTCGGATCCGGTGATTAAAATAAAGGCACCTTCATGTGTATATCCAACTTTGTTGAAAAAGGACGGGAAGTACCTGCTTCAATTAATTAACATTAACGGAGCAATCCCTGAAGCAGCAAAAACATATACAGAAGAAATTCTGGACATACCTGAAGTATACATAGAAACAAAGCTTGATATCCTGTGTATTTATAAT